>OBZS01000003.1_pt1 | contig 135151 bp, 158 predicted proteins | sample 1476981 | NCBI WGS metagenome assembly OBZS01 (sample SAMEA2580254, study PRJEB22360) | human gut metagenome | biome: human gut; feature: human-associated habitat; material: faeces | place: Denmark | collected 2008/2010 | reverse complement strand
GAATGATGTCTTAAAACGCTGTAAGTCTTGATTTTGTTGGAATAAACTCACTGAATGATGTCTTAAAACGCTGTAAGTCTTGATTTTGTTGGTAGGGAGTGCCCTCCCCCCTCCCCCCTCTCCAACCCCGGCTAATCCTCCGGCTTTCCGCATAGAACCTGCGCTCTCGGCCTCACTACCGGCATACGGAGAGCGCTACAAGCTTATACTCTGGCATGAAGTGTGGGGTGTTTGGAGATAATATCATTCCATAGAGAGAATAGAGAGTCTTCAACCCACGCCCTACCGTCTGCTTCTCCTATCAAGATAGATATTTAAACCTATAATCAAAGCCAATAAAGAAAAACAAAAGACCATTACAATATTATACTGATCCGGTCCGTACTCCAACATAGAACGAATACCAACCGACAGAAAATACAAGTCAGCTACTAATAAAAACCACAACATAGAATAAAAAAAATACAATAAGTATGTCCGAAAATACGGGGATTATAAAACATAACTAATTGATAATCAAGCATACCTAATTTTTAAGAAAAATACAATAAGCCTAATTTTCAATCCATAGAGACGAAAAAGGCGGCATCCGACGTCCTATTTTGGGTCAGAAAACCGCCTAAAGTTTCGTTTTAGACCAATTTTAACGACATGATATAGACAAAATACCGGCATTATATCCAAACTCTCATATTTTAGTTTCGTTTTAGACAAATATAGATCTCATCCGCCGTTCACTCTCAGAATATCTTACCCGTAAATAGAAAGAGTAGGATACAAAAATAGGGCTGCTCCGATATTCGGAACAACCCTACTCCTGTTTAAATACTGTTTATGTTTTCCTTCACGTATGTTCGTGATGTATGGACTTTGCGTTTGCATTTGTCCTTTCCCGTATCGGCATGATACGCTTCTTTAAGATCACGATACAACATAAATTCACGATACGCTCTTTTCCGCTTTTCTTTAGCTTCTTTCCTGGACAGACCGCGGACGTCTACCATATAAGATTTAAATTTCCTTTCCATGTTATTATATTGTTTATAATTTAGAGGTTGCTCCGGAATCGAACCGGAAACGCATTCCTATCCTATAGAGATTTTATGCTACAACCAACAGCCCGTAATTAGTACGTAGTTCTTGCGTACAGGCTCGTACTATGTTGTTATTATATTTTCCGTCTGCTACACAACTTAGCCACAAATAAAGGCGATTGTGTCCTTGCGTTTTGACGTTCCGTGTACCTACATGGTAGGCTACATGTTTGCGCCCTGCGATCCTCCGCAGCCCGATCCTATTTAACGTGTAGATCAGTAAGACACGTTCCCGAACGGAGATAAACCGCGTACAACGGTATGCTTTCTAAACTATACTTACATACCTAACATAAACCATACCTATTCGGATAGTCCATGCAGTAATACCAGCCCTTTAATTGCCAACGGCAAGGGCAACGGTATGTCTATCTCCAATATGTAAAATAACTCTCTGTTTTGTCAGCTTCAGTCTAAAGCACCCACTGACAACGGCGTACAGACGCGTTTAAAGGTACGCGCCAAACCTTGTTTTTTCACTGCTGATTGCTTTCGTGTGCTAAATACTCAGATACACACTTTGCAACGGTACGAATAGAATAAGATTTGATCTTAACGGCTACATAAGTGGATTTATATTCGTCCGTCTCTTTAACGATCCATTTTGCACTACTTTTCGTTTCCAACGTTTCCGCGGTTGCAAATCCGAAAGGTTTATATTCACCGCCATAAACCACATTATCAGCGCACCAATCAGCCGTTTTTGCCTCAATTCCTTTTTCTTTGTCTACTTTGCTATCCTTATATACTTTAGAGTATAGGGAAAACTTAACGAAGGTGTCGCCGACTTTAGGTAACATTTGGCTACATACAGCAACTAAACGTTTTTTGTCTTTGGCGAGTGCTGCCACCTTCACCGCGTATTCTGCCGGTATTTCCAACGCTTTACATACCGCCTTGAGGTCTGCACCATTTGCAAATAAAGCATTGTATAACTTTACTGCACCTACTAAATTCGAGGCATTCTCTTTGATAACAGAGTTTTGCAGCTTGTTAACGTTCTTCTTCGTAATCATAACTCAATATATTTTAATTGTTAAACAAATGATATTCAATTTAATAGCCCACAACGCAGGCGATTAACAGATACAGATATAGTTAGCCCAACGGGTACACTATATAGGTTCATCATGTCAACTCGAGATCTCTCTTGATCACGACGCAAATATACGACATTTATCAATACTACAAATATATATGCTATCTTTTTTTTGTTAATTTGTATCAATTTCGATTCTATTATCTGATTATCAGCAAGTTACAAAAGCATACAAGAGCAGTATTACACGCGTACATTAATATGTGGGATATATGTTTATTTAAGTGGCTTATAATCAATATGTTATAATAATACATTGATTATCAATAATTTAAATAAACTGTTGATAATCAGCGAGTTTGTAGGTTTGAGGTAAAAACGCGTTTCCGGTTTTCCAGCGAAGGGGGAGCGGGGGAGAAAGCGCGTTTCGGGGGCGGGAGGTTCGTGATAGGTACCCCCTTTCTCCCATCACATAAACCATTTCTGCCTTTCTCCCATCACATAAACCATTTCTGCCTTTCTCCCATCACATAAACCATTTCTGCCTTTCTCCCATCACACAAACATTTTTCATTTTCTCATCTTTCTCCCATCACACCCACCTATCCACACAACACAAAAAAATAGGATTGATATAAACCAATCCTATTTAAAACACGACCTTATTAATTTATTGAATTGAAGTAAGTTTGTGGTTTTCAAGGAAGTCCTTAAATTGGTCGCTTGATACGTCTATAACGAACCCAGCAGCACCAGCATGTCCTCCACCACCGAATTTCTTACTTACCTCGCAATCTTTTACGCATGCATAAAGAGAGAATCTAACTTTACCACCTGGCATGATACAGAATGGCATCAGAGCTTTAATACGATCGCCGGCACCTTCCCCATCAGCAGGTCGGCGGCAAGTGCGCACGCACCGGTACCGACTCTCCTAAGCCCTGGAACAGTAAATCCCCATGTCTTCTATAATTCCCTTATGATGATCTATCCACATCAGGCTCTTCCCTTCATCAAGCCACTTTTTGAAAACAGTTTTAGAATCGGCTCCAAAAGACACGTCAAGAACGTAAACAACATCTAAGTCACTCACTTTTTTCAAACTTGCTTTTCTTAATCTCTCTCGGAACCAGGCAGAACACACCATCTTCGTCCTTAATCTTCACAATATCATAAACCGCATACTGATTATCACCGATATCCCAACCCAGCGAAGACAGTACATCACGGAGGTAAATACGTCTATATTTCTCACCTTGTTTATTTAATAAAAACGATCTCTCGTCTTCTACCTTAGAAGGAGCTATATACAAATTAGAATCCAACACCCCTTTAAACTCAGCTCCTTCTTCCATACCAATCAGAACCGCATCTTCGATACCCATCCATTTCAGGTTATCTACCGATATGGTCATAATCCGATCTTTGCTAATAGAAAGCTTTCTGATTTTAGCTTCTTTTGTCTTAGAACCTACATAGACCTTACTGCTTAAAAAGTTTATCTTCATGATATAATGTTTTTAAATTGTATCGCAAATATACGTAATAATATTAACAATACAATTTAAAAACAATTAAAATATGATATTATAATACGGGTAATCTTTTGAATTGCCTTGGAGCCAATTCGGATATGGTTCCGTGGAAAGCAAGACGAGAACCGTAGCTCGAATCCATGTCCGACGCATCGTAAGCCGCATCCGTATACGCCACGCCGCCAGTCTGATACGAGCTGTAACAGGAGCGCGCCAAAACAAGGGAGCTGTCTGATGTCCGACTATAGTAATCTGAATAATGCGTGGAATCGCTACCGCCAACTTGTGTCGGCACCATATCAAAAAACGGACCATTTTCGGCTGCTATATTTATTATCCAACCGCTGAAAGTCTCGGCGTTCACATTGCGAGTCGAACCGTCCGGGTCGGTGATTTTCCAAACTCGGTTGTTTATTTCTACACCTTCAACCCATTCACAGATACCGCCAAAAACCCCTTCAAGTCCTAAGCCGCAAACGTACTTTGAACTTTCGTTTTTGGTATCCGCACCGCCGGTTGCGTTGCTGCTTCCCGTTGTTGTAGCCGGGCTACTTCCTGCGCCACCGGGTCCTAATACGCCTTGCAGGTTACGTGTTTTATACTTAGCATACAACATCATAGCAATTACACAATGTTGTTGAAAATCTATCACCTGGAACCCGGTGCCACGCGCTTTTGCGTAACTTCTGAAATCAGATAATGATACGTTCGTCGTAGGAGTAACATCACTCCAGCTATATAGTCTATTTGAAGACACATATCCTTTATATGCTCCAACAAGAGATTGCGGGACATGGATGTAAGTGCCATCGATATTATGATCAGCAAAATGATAAAGAAATTTATTATCATCCACCTTATACCATTTATACCAAAATTCTAAGAAAACGACCATCACATCACCTTCTTGTCCGGTAAGATCAGCCGGACTACCATCAAGATATAAGTTACTGTCGTTATCATCTAATCTACATACAAAAACCTCTCCTCCTCCCATAGCGCTCTTGCAAAGAACTCTATAGAAGCCACTGGTAATCAACCTATATAAAAAATCGAAGTCTTCGCTTATTGTTATATTAGCAGGATCTGATACAGATTTATCAAAAACTATAAAATTATCAGTAGGGAGACCGCCCCCCTATTTTGTTAAAAAATCTTCTTCTCATGATTGTCTTATTTTGGGATAAAGATAACTTTTAATTTATAAACATGAATAATATGATTTTCGTATAATAAGTCTATCTTTGTAAAGATATTAATTAACTACAAAATTATTTATGTCATGGGAAAATTGAAAATAGGTTTTGTAACCTTCGATCCGGGATCAGGTGACGGTGATCAGGCAGTCACCGTATCAGGTGAAAAATACGAAGGTCGTGTACAGCGCACGCAACAAGTAGAATTTGGTGCCGAATCAGGCGGTGTTAAGAAAACTGCTACCATCAACCAAGCTGCGGCAGCTGAGTTTGTAAAAATAGATCCTACTGCATCTGTAGGGAAAGAAGGTGGTACTGTAACGATCAACGGTACAAGTAACTCAACTAAATTAACGTTCTCCTTAACTCCGGACAAGTCTCATCCTCTGAGGCTGGAAATACCAGCCTCCTATCAGGCAGCAGGCAAGGCTACCAGCAACGGCGCTGTTATTGCCGCCGACCCTGGTGCAACAGGGGGCTTTGCTTTCAGTATCGTATTCTCCGGTATTGCAGCGAACACTAGTATAAACGATCTGGTAAATACTCTTAAGGTTACGGCCGCTGGTGGTCAGACAGCTAATACGGTTATTACCCAGACAGCAGGTGATCCGTTCTTGGAAATAGACAAGGAGGTAATTAACTTGGATGCAAACGGTACTCCTCAGACTATCATTGTTTATGCTAACATCAGGTGGACTATCACGCAAGCTGTTTCTAAGTTGGTAAGGAAAGTAATGGGATAACAATTACTTACAGAAAAAGAAAAGGGGCGTCTATTTGGCGTCCCTTTTTTCTATGCATTGTATGTAGTATTTATCTTTTTGCCTACTGACAAAAATCTTTTTGAAAATCATCTGTTTCCTGATATGGACTCTTTTACCGTCATCTAATTCCCTCCATATTTCATTAAAGATCAAATCTATTAATTCCATGACCTTATTATCAGAGACAAGATTCTTCCTACCGGGGCTAACCCATCCATCATCAGTCATCTTACCGGCTATCCTATTAGCTATCCTACTTAATTCACGTGGGGTACTCATTTTAATTTGTTTTTAAATATTCTACCTTTTTCACACTGAAGAATGCAGTCTCTCATGGGATGATCTTGTTCGTGATCGTCACACATCGGAAATTCATTTCCATAGGGGAAAGCAATGTGCGGGCACTGCGCCCTGAACGCATCCCAGGCCGACTTCCTCACAGCCTCAGCTCCGGCACGCACGCCCTTCTCTCTTTCCTTGGCTGGGTCAGCATACACGTTTGAAATAGCTCTTTTCTTCCAAGTCATCATATTGTAGTAAAACTTATCCACCAGTTTCCTACCCACTACATCAAACTTCTGCCTATGAATTAAAGGTGCGACCTTAACGACGTTCTTCCTATTTTTACTAACATCGACATAAATCAGCCCGGCATAAGACGGAACTTCATTTACGTCAATCATATTAGGCGGACAGGCGTAGTAGAAATAGTTTGGAGGATAGCTTATGACACCACCTACCTTAATAATGCCGTCTTTAAGAACCTTATGTTTTTTATCCTTTTTGAAGTCGTTAAAGAAATCTTGTTTAGACATCTTGACCTCTACTTCATAAGCGTACAATGATCTTGTTATGGCCAGGAAGTCAGATTCCCAATCATATATATGGAGATTGTTAATAACATACATCGGATTACTTAACAGATCCCTATTAAGGATCTTAAGCATTTGTTGCTCTGGGTAGTTCATTGTCTTACTTTTTTAGAGGCTTGTGGCGGAATCGAACCGCCCTACGAGATTTTGCAGATCCCTGACTAAACCACTCATCCAACAAGCCATGTAGCCCATGCCTGAATCGAACAGGCAACTTTTGATTAGGACTCAAAGGTTTTATCCATTAAACTAATGGGCCATTTAATGTTTGCTATGTTCACACACCGCAAACATTCAGATAATTAACATTTCCACAAAAACTTAATCGTTATCCAAGGAAGGATCGAACTTCCGCTAACAGAACCAAAATCTGTTGTGCTACCACTACACCATTGGACAGTGGTCCCGGAGGGATTTGAACCCACGATCTTGCGGTTATGAGCCGCCTGCTTTCACCACTAAGCTACAGGACCTTAAAAATATGCAGGAGCCTTCACAGACGCCTGCATATAACAGCTAAATATTAACCAATAATTATCCTAAAAACTCTCTCAACTCAAAGTTAAGTACTAACCTAAAATATGGCAAACTTTAAAACATAAAAAGGATCAAAATAATTATTTCTTTTTCTTCTTCTTCTTCTTTTTAGTATCTTTTACTCGTTCAGCTTCGTTTTCGGGCTCCACAATATCACCGGCTTCTTCCTGAATCACATCCGTCTCAGGAACAACATCAGACTTCTCCGACTCAGCCACATCCTTATCTTCCTCCTCATCTTTATCCAATTCCGGCTCAGCGGCATCGTTTTTGTCTTTACCGATTATACCTATCTGGTAGCCTCTTAATTCTACTTGCATTAATTTCAGCTTCGATTCTAACTCTTGTATTGTTTTGGACCCAACCGAAACCTCGTTTTCCAAATCTCCGATTCTGATCCTGGCTTCAATCAATGCATTTGATTTCTTTTTTAATTCATATGAGACACTGTCTCTCTTTTCTTCCAAGTTACTGATTTTGTAATTAGCCTCATCAAGATCAGACTTAGCTTTGTCAAGATCAGCCTTGGCCGCATCAAGTTCTTCCGTTTTCTTCTTGACGCTTTTTATCAGCTTTTTCTGATTTTCCTTCAAGGCGTCAATCTTTTCCTTAGACTCAGAAAGATCTTTGCCAATAGATAAAATCTCTTTATCCTTTGAAGCGATATCTGACTTAAGTTCGGAAAGCCTTTCCTTGTAAAAATCAGCCTTATCCTGCATTTCCTCAATTTCTTTTGCAAGATTTTCGGATTTAATAGCTTTCTCCCTGTACATTGACAGCTTGCTGTCTGTGATAAATGTAAAACCTAACATGCTCATTTTCAAAATATTTAAACATTACTTAACTCCGGAACTACCAAGACCTTTTTCTCCACGTTCATTTCCGTCTTCTACCTCAATATCTGTCACCTCTTCCAATACCATTTTGTATTGAGGAACGATTTCCATCTGAGCTATTCGATCGTTTTTGCGGATTACGGTCGGTTTTTTATTGATTTTAGTAAGATTGACCATATACTCTCCTTTGTAAGTAAATTCGCATTTACCGGGCGCGTTAGTAACTACCACTCCCTCGTCAAAAGAGAATCCTGATCTTCCTTCTACATTCACGCACCATCCTTCTGGGATATTCAATTTGAATCCTGTTCCTATTCTAACAGAATAACCTTGATATAAGGTGATTGATTCAAAATCGGAAGGAACATCTATTTCCACTCCCATGTCATTCACCATCTTCACCACTCTATATGCACGAATATCACAACATGCATCACCATCATGTTTGTATTCAGGTGCAACGACATCAGGATATAGTTTCTTAATACCTACCTGAATAGTCTTCTGATAACCTGGAGTCAAATACGATTCAGGTATTTTATTAACGACCTTATCTTCTTTTTCAGAAAGAAGTCTTTCAATATCTTCTAACTTATCCATATCTATATTTTTATAGTACAATAAACAATACCTTCTTTTTTTATATCCTTCGTTGATTCATAGCACTCACGAAAAGTACTTATGTCTGCATCATTAGGATCATCGACCCACTCATCTCCTTGCTTATATTTTTCTCTGGTTTCTGAGTAGATCATACATAATTTATCCCCATGCTTCGCCATAATCCTTTCTTCTGTCACTTTCCTACGAAGTTTAATAAGGGGAAATCTTGTAACTATTTCTACTATCATTCTACACAATCTTTAAAAGCCCAAGAGATGTTATTCTCCTGGGCTGATGTTTATATTAAAATGGAAGGTCTTCTTCTTTCATAGGAGGGAAGTTCGGCATCTGTGGCTGCGTCTGATGCTGAGGCTTGGTGCTCCTTGTAGTAGGTGCCGGGGCAGGTGCAGCCGGTGCCTGATACTGTGCTGGCTGTTGAGCAGGCTGTTGGTAATTCTGATACGGAATAGCACTCGGAACAGACTGAGGTTGTTGAACCTGTTGAGGCGCTGCCGGCTGCTGGGTATAAGTCTGAGGAGCTGTAGGCTCTTGCTGAGTATTTCCTCCTAAACCTAATTTAGCCATTATACCTGCTCTGATATCTTTAATAGAAGCATTGAACCTGTTTGAATATTCAGTAATCTTCTGATAAGTAAAGTTGTTTTGAACTGAATAATCGAGTCTTTTCTTGCCATCAAATCCTGTAACTTCAACAGGGTCAGGCCAACCATTTACGCCTTTTTTATAAAAACGTTCAACAAGCTGATCTTTTTCTCCGTCTACTCCGGCATATGCGATAATAAGCTCCGAAGATCCAAACTCGTCATCTTTCTTCTTCTTAAAGATATTGAAATAAATTTCACGACTGAAATCGATGTTTTCGTAGTATTTTACGAAGCTCTTAACAAAGCCCTTGATATTTCCTTTTTGATTAACGAGAGGTATGGAAATACAATAGTTTTCATTAAGCTCGTAATCTTTTAATACGATAAGGAATTTAGTAACAGTATTTCCATTAGAGAAAGTACTTGACTTTAACCCGATGTAGTTGATGTACCCAACTACTCCATTATAATACTCTTTCCAATATCCCGCCGGCTGACCGCTATTAGGATTTATGTGCTGAACAAAACCTTCTTTTGGTTCGTTACTTTTTTCATACAAGTTACCATCTGAATTAATATACAAATAATAAGTTGTACCAAAACTTCTGTTTTCTCTAAAAGACATATTATTATTTTTTTTATAGATTATACAATGTTTGATTTAAGACGTATGTTGATTCGTATTTAGGATTGAACATCTTTATCATCTTATACTGATCAGACCAATCCATGACAACATCTCCTTTTATAAGTGATTTTACGGAAGACAGTATATTTTCCTTACCGATAGAAAAATTAAAACACGGGCCTTCAAGCGCATTCAAAGGCATTGATTCCATTATCTTTTTTCTATTTCCAAAATCCTCAGACATTACTGTTATACCGTTTTCTTTATCTACCTTAACATTGACAACATTATCCACTAAAGTCATGGAATTAAGAACCGATATAAGCAAATCCCTGTCGAACTTAACACTCGAAGATTTTTCGAATTTATTACATACGTATTCGTAGTTAGGATACTGTTGTTCTACGTTCATATCCGATATAATCACATTATCAAAGCATAAGAACGTCCTAACACCATCTGTGGAAATACTGATCTCCGTATCTTTATCGGATAGAAAGCGGTATAAGATGGAAGCCGCGACCTCACTTAACATAATAGACCTTTCTTCTACTGCATTAGCATACTCTTTCCTGTTTATAAAAAGATGGAACATATCAGTAGAAACAATGTCAATATATTCCTTCTTCACATTAAGAAGAATCGAGCCTATAGCCGGTCTAAATTCATCCGATCCAACAAACGCAAAAGATCTTTTCATAGACTGAATGAAAGACGAGCTCATAACACGAATACCGTCACCTACAGGATAAAAGAAATCAGGGAAAGCCTTATCCTCAATCCAAGTAGAAGAAAAAGATCCTCTATCGTATTTAAAAACGATACTGTAATCGTTTTTAATCTCTATCTCTATATCCTGGTTATGATTTTTAAAAAACGAAATAAGAGTCCCGGCATCTACTAAAAGAGAAAACTTATGGTCACAAGAAATATCAGTATTCACATCGAAAATATCATCCGTATATGTTATACGTTCGTTCATGGCTTGTATCCGGATATGATCAAAATATAAAGTAATTTTTATATTCGATGTGACACAATCCTTTAGAACCTTATCAAACATCTTTGAAATGTTTGAAAGTTTCTCATTCATTAGTATGCCAGGAACTCTTACTTTCATTTTTTAAAACTTACGATTATGACTATCTAACACTGCAAATGTATTATTTTTAAATCTAATTACGAATTAATTGGATTTAAAATGATTTAAAATAGATTAAATGGTTCTTCTTGCTGCTTCTGCTATAAGCATCGCATCAACTATACCGTCATGGGCTGTCTTACATCTTTCGTTTTTAACGAACGTATCGTTTGGCCACAGCCTTTTAGCGCAAGCCAATGACGTTTTCTTAGTATTTACCTTACTGGCTTCTATAACCTTATCAGAATGCGCCCAAACCAATTTCTGCCATGTTTTAGGGGCTATGAAATTAACGGAGCAACTTATGTCCGTAAATGCCATACAGAGGGAGAGGAACAGCCCATGCAGTTGGCCTTTGTTCTCCATGAGGGAGGCTGTAGAGGACGTGCTGACCCCGTACAGTGCGTGGACGTCCTCTATGACAAACACTACCCTATCAGGATTGTTTTCTACGATCGTATCCCGGCAAAAAACATATTCTTTAGTCAGGTCTACCGGTCCTGAAACTGATATTCTTGGAGTTGATATTCTTGATATTAGTTTGCTGTCTTGATCGATGCAGGCTATGGCTCCGTCTTTTCCTGGATCTGCTGCTATATATAGTACCATAATACACTAATTTAGATTCATGTCAATTTTACCAATGCTATCGTCATTTTCAAAGCCTCCATTGTCTGTAAGTTCGTAATCAATAGCCACAGCACCATTACTAAGAATGTAAAATCCTTTAAACATCTTTCCTATTTCAATAGGATACACAACATTTACGTCCCTTCCAATATCCTCAAACGGCATAGCGATATCTTCTGTATTAGCATCCTTTTGTTTTGCTAATACACCAACGGGTATATTTTCACCTTTTATAGATGCGTATGTAACCATATACAGAATATCGTTATTGACAAACGCCCTATCACTACTTACCTTATCCAAGCTGACATATATAATATGTTTTATAAAACCATTGATATCTCCACATATGTTAATAGCTTCTACTTCTTTAGGAATAACGACTTCCACTTCTTCTGGTTTTATATTTTTCTTTTTCATTGAATTAATCTTTTTGTGTTTTGTTTTACTTCTTCAACAAGATCCTGATCTTTCATCATTTCCTGCTTAAGTTTCTCATTCTCCTTAATTCTTTTCACCCTATCGGCAAGAATCTTCTTATATTTCTTATCCGATATTTTTATAAACCAAGGGCAGTTCCTTGATGGAATCCTTTTACATGGATAGTCAGTGAGACCGTTCGGTCCAAACTGCTCGCATCGGTTACATTTTTCTGCTCCTGTCATTGTAATTATATTTTAGGGAAACATTCTTCCAGTTCTCTATAAGAGCACTCTACTACAACAGAATCTCCTTTAGGGAGAAATACTAAAATAGAATCGATAGAAAAAACACTATCTACTTTTCTTACAAGTTGGCCATGCTTGTAAGAAGACATGACCAACCTAATTCCATACGCATCTGAATAAGATCCTTTCCTACATGGAGTTATATTTTCAACAACATAATCAAAACCTCCGATATTAACTTCATCTCCTGCATTGATTTCCATGATAGGAACCATCTTGACCCTACGATCTATGCTTATTTTCATTTAGCTACTTCGAATTTTATCTGTTCTTTAGGTTCATAATTCCATACCTCAAAATCATCAGCTACAAAATCATAAAACCCTTTCCCTTCCATACGGGACGAGATAGTAACCTGCGGAACCGGGCCGAAAAGAGAGCGACGGAGGAGCTCGTTTGCCTGTTCTTCGTGACGGTCATACACATGCATATCTTGTATAAAATGAGTGAAAACTGCGGGCCTTAACCAGGCGTCGTGAGCGAACATCATCATCAACGCCGCATATTGAGCTACATTCCAGTAAGAGGCTGTAATCATATCCTGGCTGCGCTGATAAAGCGTCATATACAACTCATCTCCTTTAACAGATAAATTGATCTGAAACGCACATTCTTGAAGAGGTTTTAGTCCATTGGTTTCAGGATCGAACATGGATGCTACTATTCTTCTTGACGAACGATCATTCTTGAGTGACCAAAGAATGAAGTCTGTTTGGTTAAGAAAACCGTAAAGACCATCATGGATATCTGTCATACCATCTGGAGCTTTTCCGGTACCCATATAAACATGTCTGTTCACCATATCTCCATAACATCCTTCTATCTTTCCATTATCATCAGCCCACTGATCCCATATATGAAGACCAAGATCTTTGATATCTACCGATCTTTTTTGCCAAATCCACAATATTTCTTTTATGGAGTTTTTAAGATTAGTAGGTCTAAGTGAACCAAGAGGAAATTCCCGACGAAGATCGTACTGGTTACATACTTGTAGGATACGCTTCACCTTGACGCCTGTCCCGTCACCGTAGACCGGTCGCTTTACCTCTTCCCACGGCTGGCTCATTATAAGAGCCAAATTGTCTTGAAATATTTTATCTACTCTTGCCATATTCTTATTAGGTACTTATATACTATAGTATCACCATCTCAAGGTTATGCCAACAAACAAGAATCATTAAAAATTCTAAGAGGAATGGTTATAAAGACGATTAATTTCTTCTTGTTCTAAACACGGACCACCTACAACTTTCTCTGTTGCTTTTCTTTGTCTAACAAAATCTTCAGCTTCTGAAAAAGTTGTAGCATAAATATATCCACCATACTTTTCTCCATTGATTTCAAATTCTGTCACAAACTTCTTTTGTTTTTCTTCTTTTGTTTTCATAACTGTAATTTTTAAAAGCGAATAATTTATTGATTTATAAAAAATAAAGCGGTGATAAACTAAGTTATCTTAACCAACAACCATCCAGTCATCAGCCAACATATCTGATTGCGAAGCTAACCATCCGTTTACGATATTATCGTTAGCATCTTTCATGCACATTTTACTTCTTCTAAAGCTTCTCCAAATTTCATAACTATATTTTTTATAAATTAAACTCTGCAAAATCTATTTCAGATCCGGTTGACAAATTAATCATTGACTTTTCAAGCTCTTCCATTGGAACCGGTTTCACAATACCTCCATTACCAAGAGTCCTTTTATAGAAGTTTATCACCACCTGATCGCTGGTTTTTACCGTCTTAGGAATAGGTTGACGAAGATATAATCCATCAAGAGACTTTACTCTTGAAAGAGCTGTATATAGCTGTCCTGTTTCAAAAGAATTAGATACGTCCATCATAGCCGCATCCAATGTCAGGCCTTGAGCTTTATGGATCGTGATAGAATAACCTATTTTTATAGGATACTGAATAATAGCTCCTACTACTTCAGATTCTATCTTATATCCGTTTCTTACGTATTTTACTTTCTCAAACGAACATGGTGTTATAACAACCTTAGTATGCTCATCATCTTTCGGTTTATCAAGGACTACTTCAATCTCCCCATTTTTTATAGATAATACAGTACCAAGAGAGCCATTAAAGTACTCTCCTCCGTTTCTTGTTATCATAACTCTTGATCCTTCTTTCAAGAAAAGAGTTTTTTCAACCGGAGCATCTTTAGGATAATCACCGTTTATAACAGCTTCTAATTTTCTTAAAGAGCCTGGTAACGATGATATTCTCATTTCGTTAATAGCCGTAGCTTTTGAGTTGGTAGTTACAATCTCAACATATCCTTGATTATTATCAGACTGAATACATCTGCTGTTTATTGTATCAAATACATCATCATCCATCTGCCCTTCACGCACCTTATTAAGAACACTAATAAACTTCTCATCTTTCTGACGATATATTTTTTCAAAAGACACCATTTCCATACCAGAAGCCATAAGAGATTTCGAACTAAAGAAGTAAGATGTATCGTATATTTCTCTAAAAAAATCCTCTTTAATAACAGGAGGAAGCTGAAACAGGTCACCTACCATAATAAGTTTCACGCCGCCAAACGGATCCTTGTCTCCTCTTGCATGACGAAGTCTATCAGCTACGTTGTCAAGAAGATCAGGGCGAACCATAGAAATCTCGTCTATGATAAGATACTTTATATTCTGTAAAATCTTTTCCGAACCTCCGTTGAATTTATATTCGCAGTTATCCATAAACGCACCTTTTCGTATTTCAGGTATATACGGCTGCATTCCTATTCTAAAAAATGAATGAATGGTTTGACCACCTGCATTAACAGCAGCAACACCTGTAGGAGCTACAACAACCGCATTTTTTAATGCCGGTATAATACGCTTAAGGAACGTTGTTTTTCCACTTCCTCCTTTACCGGTTATAAACAGCGGTTTTGGTGACTTACAAATAGACTTAATAGCCTTTCCTTGTGCGACATTACCTTCGGACATAACTGAACGAAGAACGCACTCCATGATTTTTTTGTCGTAACTTATAGCCATCTTTTTTTTCTGATTTTGAAACAAAAGTATGAAAATAAAATAAAACCTAAAATATAAAATGAATTAATTAGGATTAAAAAGAAATAATAAGTTTTATAAGTGGTTTCGAATCAGACAGTAATATGGTTTCGTATAGATATGGTTATGGCATAGTGGTGGCTAACGGGTGTTTCCGTCGATGTTCTACGAGATTATCGTTTTTCGGCTCTGTCGGCGACCGCTAATAACAGACCCTCTCTCAAGTACCAAACATTATAATGATGAATACAGAGATGAAGGGTAAAGATAGGTATCATTATAGAATGATAGTTCTTCTAATGGTATATCCTTGAATATAGATTCACCATCTAATTCTTTATCATTATCTACTGTTATACTAATATTAGGTAATGATTGGATAGATATATCCATATTCTCTATCTTTTCCTTAAACTGTTCTGACTTAACATACGTATAGATGTCTTCGCTTACCGATCCCACCGCTTTAGCCATCTCGCCGGCGAACTCAGCATACATATCCCGTACCTCATTAAAACCTGCCTTTTTGTCAGGAGCGGTATTGTTATAGGATTTCATTCTCCTACTTACCCTACCGCAGACCCCGGCAACGGACGTCCCCACCTCAGCACAGCAGGCTTCCGCATCAGCCATGCCTGCCTTTACTGTGGCTACCTTCTCCTTACTCCATCCACTAACCTTGTCGTATGATTGTTTAAGACAGTTTAAGAACATGTCCATTCTGCGCTTCTTATCTTCTGCGATGATAGCGCGATAGTACTTTCTTATAATTTGGTTTTGTGTACTTCGCTCATATCCGTTCCAGAAGTCTTTGTGCGCTTCTTTAGCCATAACAGAAGCCAATGACCTTGCTTCTTCTTCTTTTGTTTTTTTACGATCTATGCCAAGGATTTCGCCATCTTCGGAAACAACTTCATCTGCGTTTAGGAAACGTAGGATATGAGTATTGTCTTTTAAGAAGAAATTGAAATCGTCTTTCTTACTCACTTTTTCTTTTTCTCCTTTTTCTATATCCTTCTCTCCAAAATACCATCTGTTTGTTGCTCCTTTTTTATACAAGGTCCAGGTATTTGCTATTTGCCAGAAAACAGCTCCGTGCCTATATACCGGAATCAGCTTACCTATTGGGTAGTTATGTTCGTTTGCTTCAATGTAAGCACGAGGATTATCTACGTATGTTATAAATTGTATGTTTTCGAACCTTTTTACGAGCTTGTCTTGTATCGCCATACCGACAATCTCTTTCGCTTTTGTTAGTCCTACATTCAAGTACAAGGCAATTGTTTTATTACTTATCGTCGAATCAATTAATCCATAATACGAGTGGCTTCCGTCTACGACTTCCGCCTGAGAGTTTGTCTCTCCACTGTTCAGTACAGACTCATTATTTCTGACTAAATTAACAAACATCGCCTCTCTTATCCTGTCAAGGACTTTTTCATGGTTTGTTATTTCATTTTTCTTTATCTTAATTAAAATCCTATTCTTTGGAATATTTACTTTCCCGCATCCGAGAGTAAGTTGTACGCCATTAACACGATATCTTCTTGCTACAAACGTACTATCCGTCATACGGAACAGTTCGTCAAACATCGGATGTCCTGTCATGTTCTTGAACTTCGAATACCCGATTCCAAGTTTATGAAGAAGATCTTTCTGGTTTTTGAATCTTATTCTCGAATCCCGGCGGGAGATTTTTATCATACAGTATAAAGCATACAATTCCATGAACAGCGAATCATCTGACCACTGTTCCAAAAGTCTGAGACTTATGTTAATATTTCTACCTAATTGTAGCTTCATAATCTGTAACAAAAAAAAAATCGGATGGATTTTTGGGGATATCCATCCGATTCATGTCTTTTTTCGTTCGGAAAATCCCAAAACCCCGTTACAGATTAGAGAAGCAAACAATGAAAGACAATTAATATTTTTTTTATCATTCATTACTTATTTCCTTAATCCGTAACGTACAGCAAATATAGAAATAAATAATGAATATCAAATAACAAGATCTTATTTTTTTAATGCTACAGTGCAAATATCGGGACAAACCCTGAATCTATTGTCATAAAATACGTTAATTTTAAATTTATAAATCCTTAATACTTATCTTTGTATCAAAACGATAATCTCATGAAAGAAAGTGATAATAAAGATGTTAGTAATAGGGCTTATAGGCTTTTAGTACCTTATTCCAATACGGTAGATATGGCGAAGAAGATACTTCTGTTTTATAACGGATACTTAATGGCTTCCGGCAATGAGAAGAATGTCATAGATGCGAGGCACTTAAATCTTCTTGCCTATTATTTTGTGTTTGGATATTCGTATGAGACGAAGAAGAAGTTTTCTCATTGTTTCAGTACCGATCTTCAATATGTATCGGTTTTGGATACGGAGATGAAGAAGCGTGGTATTTTGATTGACCGTGAAGGGAATTACAGGACCAGGTGTTTGTGCCCGGATATAGAGAACATGCGCCGTCTTTTTGTATTGGAGGGTTCAAGAGATCAATGTGCGTTGGTTTCTTTATTTTACAGAAAAAAAACTTTTGAAGCCGATGGCGAAGAATAATTTCCCTATATCATTTGAGTCACATATTATAGATGATGTGATGGATAAGACCGGGAGCGTTTACGACCGAAACCAAATACGTGACGTTTTCAGAGCCAGTATTTCTTATGCCAATAACTTATGTACGTACACAGATAACGTGTCTGTATCGTTCCCGTATGTAGGCGATATGGTTTGTAACCTTCATGAGATGGAGAGGCGCAAACACAATCTTGAGCGTCTTAAATCCAAGGTAGAAAAATTATCTAAGTATCAGGAAAAAGAACTTCAGTGCCTTGATATTAAGATAAGGATGATAAAGGATGCTTATGACTCAGGTGAGATAAAAGGTGGGGATATGTTGATAAAACACAACAAATTATCTATCTTTAAATCTCGTAAGGGACATAGTTTTAGTGAAATACAAAATATTCAAGAACAGGAATTTAACAGATAAGTCATGAAAAAGATTTTGCAAGCGGAAGTTATATACGATGCTTTTATGGATACGATATTAAAAAAACTTCCAAGAAAAAAAGAAGATTATCCTGATTGGTACAAGGAACGTCTTGAAAAGTGTGAGGGATGTAAATTCAATACTAAGAACGTCCCTAACTCTATGCTTCCTCTTTCTTTATACGTAAGCAAGAAAATAGGTAAAAATCGTTGTTCGGTATGTACGTGCTTCATCAAGCAGAAGGCCTGGAGCAAGACAGAGGAGTGTGCGCTTGGGGAGGGGCTTCCCCGTCCTTCGTGGATGGACCGTCAGTATTCTATTGATTTTTATGATGAGAAGTCAAGATGGAACAGGTTAGAACTTATTACAATGGATTCTGATGAATTTAATGTTATTTCTACAGATGACAAGCAATACAATATTGACCTCTCTAAAGACGGTAAATCATTTGAAATCATTTTTGAACCGGTAGAAAAAGGGAACAGTATAAGGTTTTCATTTGTTCTTGAGTCGAAGAATGATATGAAGATAACAGCATCAGAGACATCTTGTGGTTGTACGTCATCTAATTTGAATATCATAGACTCCCGTCACTTTAAGTTCAATATAGAGATACATACAGCAGGATTCGGAATAGGAAGATTCGTAAAGCACATGACTGTTCACTATCAAAAAAATGGGTCTCAAAAAGAGGAAAAAATTCCGTTTAATTTTGAAGGTACTATAATTCAAAAAAGTTAAGTTATGGGCGGATGTGGTAAAGCAAAGCATTTACAATGCGAGGATAAAAGGAAGTCCTTATTTTCTATGTTGCAGGCATCTTGTGACGATCTCCCTGATTATTCTGCCGGGGACATTCTCTATGCCGTACTTAGATCTTTTGCAAAGAAAAGAGGATTGTCTGTTTCTTTTTTAAGGACGTTGACAAACAGCGAGCTTTTTGAAGTGGCTGATTATAATTTATCAATGGAGTTGATGGACGTTATTATTTACGATAAAAAGGTTCTTGATAATGAAGAAGATTGATTTTGATTCAGATATAAAGCATCTTATTTCTTATTACAACCATCTACTGTCTGAGCAGGATAAGGTGGGAGAGGATATGGAAGAGCTAACTAAGGATATTATTAGGAAGAAGGAAGAGGAAAACAACATAGAGTTAGAAGACTTTATTGACTTAGAAGAAAAGTCGTTTATGACCAACTTGTATCAACAAGAGATAATGAAAGTATCTTCTTCTGTCAAGACCGTCTACAGGTTGTCTATTAACGCCGGTCATGATCTTAATATAGATGATGACAGCAAGAAGGTTCTTGACATGATAGTAAACGACGGAGAATCGGATTTTATTATGTACGTTGATAATAATACTGATTCTGTTGCGTTCAAGGATGAATTTGTTGAGGAAGGAATAAAAAACATGTGTAAGTATCGTGTTGATCCATCTTCTCTTGAAGATAGGTTTAATATGCTTAAGTCTCAGTATGAGGCTTTTTTAAAAATCGTGAACAATGAAAGCAAGAAAGCCGACTAACGATGATGTTTCTTACGTAGATAGGAAACTTATTGTATTAAGGGATCAGATAGATAAGGCTGAACGTTATCTATCTGAAAACCCTTGGGATAAAATAGAAGATTCCGATAAGAGGGAGAAAGAATTTAGGTTTCAAAAAAGCTTGTCTGATAGCTTAATGCAATGGACTGAATCTTATATTAAGATGTGTGGGATAATGGATGTCTATAATCAGCTTGAGGCTGCCAAAAACAAGAAAAGCCTAAAAGGAGGACAAACAGTATCAGGTATTCAGTCTTTTGTTAAGAATGAAGCTAAGAGCAAGCTCGATAAGTAGTTTTGTCATGAATTTTAACAGTAAAGAACTTTATATAAATATGGGTAACGATATTCCGTTATGGAATGACCTTTATTCTTATGAAGAGCAAGACGATGATGTCAAGCAATTCTGGGAGAATGAGGCTATGAAACTCCTTAACGGTGTTACCATAAATGGGGTATTTATCCATCCTTGGTTATACTGGCATATCAATTTCTGGAAGATGATGATTGACGTAGGAGATGATCGTATTCCTGGAAATTCGCAGCTTCGTGATAATGAATGGATGTTTGCCGAATTTCTAAAGCAGGCTGAAGAAGAGAATAAAGGAATATTCATGTTCGGGTGCCGTCGTTTTGGAAAAGCCCTTCTTGATTATGAGATACTTTATCTTGAGGACCGGGAAAAGATGATAGGAAATATCGTTGTAGGGGATAAGATATATGACGATAAAGGGAATTTGGTAGAGGTCGTAGGTGTTTATCCCCAAGGAAAAGTAACTACCTACAGAGTCGTATTCGAAGACGGTCGTAACGTTATTTGCTGCGGTAATCATCAATGGCGTGTCAATCATGGCGGAAAATGGCATGTTAGGAGTCTTAGAGCCATAGCTGAATTAGATTATAAGAGTATGTCTATTCCGGTAGGTGGGGCCCTGAACTACCCTACGGCAAAGCTGCCGGTTCCTCCGTCGGCCTACGCCTCGATGCTGGCGGCTTATCTCGGTGGCTATGGTGGGGATATGTTTTTCGATAAATACATTTGTAAGAAATTTTTAAGATCGTCCATAGATCAAAAAAAAGATTTTATAGAAAACTTCATTCGTTCTTTCAGAAACGTAGTAACCGGAGAAGAAGAGCTTATGTTGTCTCATATTGACATGGATGTCATAAATTTTGTACAACGTATGTTTTGGGCTTCAGGTTGGTATGCTAAATTGGAGGGGAACAAACTTATACTATCAAGGAATCGTAAGGAATTAAAAATAAGATCCATATCGATATACGGAAAGGAGCATGCCACTTGTATAACCGTTGATAATGACTCTCATTTATTTTTGACCACCAATTACATCGTTACTCATAATACGGCCATAATGAGCTCTCTTCTGGCTCGTAATGCTACAATGACGTACAATTTGACGCATAATGTTATTGGAGCAAGTAAAGAAGACCTTGCCAATATGGGAGAGTATCTTGAGTTTGGACTTGATAATCTTCCTCCTTATCTTACTATAAACAGGACCGGTAACGACTGGACTAAAGAAGTTGTTTTAGGTACAAGAAACATCAACAACCAACGTGATGTTCATGCCAGAATAAGAATCACCAACGTTGATGATGGAAAGACGCGAGGCTCATTGAAGACCGCAGGCGGAACTCCATATACGTCTATATATGATGAGGTAGGTAAATTTCCGGTGCTTGGAGCATGGCTTGCCGGTAGGCCGGCGCATATGATGCATGGTAGAATGAGGGGCGTTTGTTTGATGTCGGGAACTGGAGGTAATGTAGAAAAGTCTCAAGATGCCCAGAAAATCATGAACTCTCCGGACGAATATGGATTCATTATAATGAATTATGATATTCTAAATAAGAGAGTTATTAAACCAACATGGCGTATATGTAAATCCGGATGCTTTGTTCCGGCCCAGATGTCTCATGCGTATGAAAAGAAAGAAACGACTCTTGATAAGTATCTTGGAGTAGAGAATGCTCCCGGTCTTAAGAAGATAAAAATAAAAGTTTCAGACTTTGATAAAAATACTGGAATAATAAAATCGCGTCTTGACGAACTTGTCAAAAAGGATAGGGCTTTATACGTCCAGGAACGAATGGCATTCCCTTTGTCTATAGATGATTGTTTCCTTAATACGAACGTAAATAGGTTCCCTGTAGAAGATGCGTTGAAGCACAAAAGCCGTCTTCTTGAAGAAGGTAGGCCTGGTAAAACAGTGGATATTTATCAGATAGACGGCATGAAAATGGGGTATAATTTTAGTGATAAGCAGCTTGCTGATTATCCGTTCCAAGGTGGTAACATAGATGCTCCTGTTGTTATATATGAGGATCCACCAGAAGAAGGAGGTGTTTTTGATTACACTTATGTCTCATCGCTTGACCCCTATAAATCAGACAAGGCTGATACTGATTCTGTTGGTTCGTTTTATGTACTTAAAAGGTATGTAAAAATCAACGATCTATTTGCTTATTGCATAGTAGCATCATACGCATCACGTCCTCCATCTTCCGATGATTTTTGTAGGAATTGTGAAATACTTCAAGAGGCGTATGGAGCTAAGTGTCTTATGGAGAATGCCGACCGAATGTATGAATTTTATCTTACGAGACGAAATAAGCAGCTTATGTTACTGGAAGATGGCGAACGTCTTGCCGGTAAGATTATCCGTGCCGGAGCCCGTCAGAACAACAGGCTCGGTTTGGCTCCTACGGTTCCCAATCAGCGCATGCTTTTCAATACCGTTATTCAATATTGCTGGGAGGATGTTGTTGTTGGGTATGATGATGATGGTAATGAAATAACACAGAAAGGTATTTACCGTATCCCTGATATAGAACTTCTTGATGAGATCATAGCCTTCGGTCCTGGGACCAACACCGACCGTATCATAGCCTTCGGCCACGCTCTTCTTCTGGCTAAGTATTATGATGATATGGGTTACATGCCTGAAAGTACGACTCAGAAGGAGAATCAAAAGAAGAGAGAACGTAGGAAGACAGAGCAGGTTAAAGGATTTACGGTAAGAAGACATAACCCTTACAAAATGAGATAGGTAGAACAATTTACCTATCTTTGTGAAAAAACATATAGCTCATGGAGTATTTTAATAGAGATCAGGCTTTTCCGGCCAGAGGAGTATTTTCAGGGTTGCCGGTGCAGGCGATACCTACCAAGAGAAAAACCAGGGAGTGGTTTAAAGCCACTATGGATTCTCTTGAATTGATTGGTTTGAAGCAGCTTGATGAGAACCACAAGTTCAAGGATTTTTATAGGATGATGGAAGGCAAGCTGTCATTTATGGAACTGAAAGATGTAATTCCTTATCTTAAGGATGTTCAGTCTATAAGGGACAATGTAAATATTCCATCATTCTTACGTCATTATGATATAATAGGTACGATCGTAAACGCTTTTGTAGGATGGTTGGGCAACCTTTCTGACAAGTATAATGTAGTTGGATTGGACGAATCTGAAGTGAATCAGTATTCTGCCACGAAGGAAAATCTTCTTTATAATTACATTAGAGAGGAATTGGACAGAAGGGTTAGGCAAGAGTTATTAAATAGAGGATTGGATCCTGATTATAATAATTTTGCCAGCGAAGAAGAAAAGCAGGCTTATGCTCAACAGATACAAGAGGTGAAAGCATCTATGACCCCTCCTGAGATAGAGAACTTCATGAATACAAAATGGAAGACTGCCGAGGTTATATGGGGTTCTCATACGCTTGAGGCGGACAGGGGGCGTTTTTACATGGATGAGATAGACACTGAGAATTTCATCGACTATCTTCTTACCGGTCGTTGCTTTAGAAATTATCATGTAGGATACGACTATTATAAGCCGGAAAGATGGTCTCCGTTGAATACGTTTTATTCTAAGACATTAGATAGCAAGTATCCTCAATATGGGGATTATATTGGTCGTGTTCATTATTATACTGCCAATGATATTATAGTAAGGTGGGGGCATCTTCTTACGGCAAAAGACAAGCAAAAGCTTATAGGAGGTGCTGATAATTTCAATGGCACTTATTATAATGGTGATAATGGAAGCTATGTAAGTTTATCCAAATCGGCGAGTGTAGGGATGTTATATCAGAATAAGGTAATACCTTGGAAAGGATATAATGATTATGCTTCTATAAAAGCTTATGAGGATTATTACGGTATTCCAGCCGGCACATATACCGGATACGATAGTAATGGTAACGAATATCACAGAACCAGATTCATGCCAAATTTAGAGCATGGTAATTATTATAACCGTGCCCAGAGTTTGAGCGACGAGCATGTTCGTAGTGATTTGTATCAGGTAACTGAATCATATTGGGTATCCCCGGCTCAGGTATATGTAATTACCTACCAAACTGAAACCGGATTAGTAACTACTGAAATGGTAACCGACGAGCTTCTTCAAGACTTTTTACAGGAAAATGGTATTAAGAAAATTACCAGGACCATGAGTAAGGGAATGGAGAACCCGGAGATTAATACCTATTTCGTAGATTACGTTCCACAGGTAAGGTACGGGGTTAAGATTAGTGGCGGGGCTCTCGCTCAGGACAACCTGTATCTGGATGGAGAACCTATCGATCACCAGATAAAAGGGGATAGCAATATCTATGACTTTGTTCTACCCGTTGCCGGATATATCGGTACTTCTATGGCTAACAGGATTCAGCCGTATCAAATATTTTATAATTTCTCCATAAATCAGATAAACAATATTCTTGAAAAGGAGATTGGTAAATTCTTCTTAGGGGATATAAATCTGGTTCCAAGTGAATACAAGGATTTGGGTGAAGATGTGGCTGATATATGGGCTAATCTTCTTGATGTAGCTAAGTCTGTAGGTGCTCTGACATTAGATACCTCATCTCAAAACACGAAAGGCGGTGTTCCTTTCAACCAGTTTGCCGTCTATGATTTGTCGCAGACAGAGCAGCTTAAAACAAGAATGGAGCTTGCTGAATGGTCGAGGATGAAGTGTTTTGAAATGGTTGGTATCACGCCTCAAGTAATTAACGGTCCCAACAGGTATGAGACCGCCACCGGGGTCCAGCAGGGCGTTACAGCATCTATGTTACAAACACAGATATACTTTGATAATTTCGGTTACTTCAAGAAACGCGCTTTGGATCTTCATCTGGCTGTTGCTCAACAATGTCAGGAAGAAGGAAAGGATATTTCTGTAATGTACACAAAAAGTGATCTTACCAGAGCGTTTTTATCTATAGGAACCGACGGTCTTAGTCTAAGGCATCTTGGTGTTCAGGCATTATCTAATTCCAAGAAAAGGGATGAGCTTGAGAAATTTAAAACTTTCATGTTGCAGCTAAATACAGCCGGAGGCGATATTTACGATCTTGCATCTATCTTCACATCAGATTCTATGGTAGAGCTTATACAGAATGCAAGGAATACTCGCGCATACAACGAGCGTCAGATACAGCAGCAACAACAGAATCAGATGCAGCTTAACCAGCAACAGATACAAGCTGAAGCTGCTGAGAAGGATAAGCAACGTCAGCATGAACTTGCTTTGGAAGACAAGAAAGGTCAATACCGGATACTTCAAGAGAAGATCCAGGCGGCAGGCAGGGCGGCAGACGCCAAGAGTGACGCCACCTCCCTCAACTTCCTGGCTTCTGTTTCAGATCAGACCGTAAGGCAAGCTGATATAGAAAGTAAGGAAAGGATAGAGGATAAGAAAATTGAAAACGATTCCAAACTTCATGATGATGAAATGAGAATGAAAATGGAAGAGTTAAAATTAAAATCCAAAGAGCTTGCTCAACGAGCGAGGGAAGATGCCACCAAAAGATATGTAGCCGGAATCAATAAGAATTAAGGATTAAATATCCCCAAATTTCATTAGAAAATCTCTAATAAAATTTGGGGATATTTAATTTTTAGTGAAGATTAAACACTTATAAGTTTTTTGTCTGAAATATAGGTATTTAAATATTTTTGCAGTATGGGAAAATTAGAAAAAAATGGAATAGTAGAATTGGACGATATTTTTAGTATCGGTCCGGTTGATGATGTTTATAATAGGGAAGAAGATATTCTGCCTATTAATGGTAATGAACCGGCTAAAAAAGATGAGAAGCCTGTAGAAGAAGGCTCTCAAATTAAAGAAGAGCTGGTTGTTGATCCTACTCCTGATCCTAAAGAGGATAAAAAAGGAGAAGAGAATGTAGTTGATGTTAATCAGGATCAGGTAGAGACTCCGGTTGTCAATTACAGAAAAGTATTAGATGCCCTTTCTTCAAGGGGAATCATTCCCGATTTGAAAGATGTGGTGTTTAGCGGTGAAAACGGCGAAGAGATTACTATCAATGATCTTGATTTTAGTAAAGAAGATTCATTGTGTGACATACTATCTACAGTCCTTGAAATCCAGAAAGAGGACATTGTTAAGGATAAGATAGATGTTACCTCTGTTTCTGATATTACTAAGAAGCTTATCCAGGCTGATAAGGCCGGCGCGAATATCGTTGATATTCTTAAGCAATATGATACGAATGTCGCTCCTATAGAAAAGCTTGACATTGAAAACAAAGCAGATCAGATAAAGATCGTTCGCCATTATGTTGATCTTCTTGGATTGCCTAAAGATGAAGCTGATGAGTTTTTCAAAGGCATTATCAATAAAGGTGAAGAGTATGTTGAAGCAAAGGCTATAAAGTACAAGGCTGAGCTTGATAAGAGAATGGATGATATTATCCAGCAACGTACTAAAGAGGCTGCCGAAAAGAAGGCGAAGGATGCAGAAGATTTTAGAAGGTATAAGAAAGACCTTAAGTCTTCTATCCAGGCAAAGTATCAGCTAAATGACACTATGGTATCTAAAGCTCTTGATTTTGCCCTAAAACCTTCTGAATCGAATCCCGGAATTACCAAAGCATTTAATAGGGTAAGGGAGATGATGATGAATCCGGAAGAAGCGCCAGATTTGATTATGTTTCTTATGAACCCAGGAGAGTTCATAAAACAGAAGTCGAATCAAGCTGTAGTTGATGAGAAAAAGAAAATTTATAAGCTCATCAGCCATACAAATAAAGACAAGAGGGTGGCTCCGGTAGATGATAAAGGTGATCAAGTTCAAGGTGTGAAGTTCGATGAAATCAGTATAGATTAAAAATTAAAACATTTTTTCGTTCATGGCTAATGTACTTTTAACAAAAAATTTCCCGGCCACCATGAATGGTGACACGGTGATTGGATATACCGACGCTAAAGTCGTTAAGCAAAGTATCGTAGAACACGATCTTAGCTCTTTAGAAGATTGGTACTACGAAGATCCGGATAAGAATCATCTGGGTATGCTTGAGTTGTTTTCTAACATTACAAACTATCCTCTGCCTATGTATATGGGTATGATTAAACAGGATGCTACTATTACCGTAAATGGTATCAATGGTTCATTCCGTTATGATCTTCCGGTATCAGAAACGTATGAGGTGGTTACAGTAGAAGACACGTCTTTGAAATATGCAAAACCTGGTATTGATGAAAGCTTCTTCGAAATTGTGTTGAATGCACAATTCAAACAAGGAGATGTTATTACTTACGATGTGATTAATGGTTGCCAGGCTCTTATCTCTACAGAGCGTCCTCCGAAACAAGAAGGTGAAAACTGGAGATACTGGTGTAAGTTGTGGGGCCGTTCTCGTGCTAAATACTTCCCGAAAGACATGCTTCGTGCCGGTATTAAATACTGGAAGGTGACAAACGTTCTTGGTGAGTTCTCTACTCAGTTCTCTGGCGTAGGAGGTGCTTCTAAGGCCGGTTCTATGACTTGTGAATTTACGCTTGGTGGACATCGTGGTGTTGAAGGTGAAACGACTATGTACGCCGGTATTAAGTCTTTGGCTTATGCGGACGAACGCACACAGAATTTCATCGACAAAGCTTACCAGAAAGTTCGTCAGCTTTCTGAAATCAGAGGAGGTGATGCAAGTTATGCTATCATCGGTTCTCGTCTTGGTGATGGAAGCATTGATATGCGTACGGCTCGTGTAGCCAATACAGTATCTCTGTTCTGTTTGGCTGAGTTGGCTAAGATGGAAGCATACGAACTTATGTTCATGCGCGGTGGTAGAGTCAAGGGCCATAATGGTGTTTTGATGAAAAACGAAGGCCTGTATCACCAATTGCGCCGTGGTTTCGTTATTTCCTACGCTCGTCCGGGTGGTATCAAGCGCGAACACTTCCTGGCTGCTGCTGACTATATTTTCCGTGGCCGTAGCGATATGCCGATTGAAAATCGTGTAATGAAATTCAAGGTAGGTGCTATGGCTTACAAGAATATCGTTGAGATTTTCCGTGATGAGTTCTTCTCTCAATTAGGCGCCTTAGCTCCGCTTATGGGTACAGAACGTATCATCAATAACCCGGTAACAGGATCAAATGATGCTCTTGAATTAGGAACTGTAAAGATCAAGGGCGTTACTATTCCGGGTATTGGTAAGGTTATTGTAGAACACGAACCTTCTTTGGATTACGTTGATATGGTAGATAGAAGCCAGTTGGTAGACGGCATGACTCCTATCACATCATATTCATGTATTATGGAAGACTTGACCGCTCCTGAATACTCTAATGCATTCGCCGGCATCCCTGCTTCAGCCGAAGCTCGTATTGGTAATATCAACAGCAACGTATTCTACGTTAAGCCTGATATCGGTTCTATGTGGTGGGGTTACGAACAAGGTAGATGGTCGTCCAGAGTATCGGCTCAAGAAATTGTATCCAGCCATCCTCGTATGTCAGAACAATTCTGGTGCCACTCTGTATCGGCTTGTTGGGTAAAAGATACCAGCCGGTTCGTAACAATTGAATTGTTACCGAGTTCTTTGTGATCATAACTTTTAGTATTAACTTGCGGTCGGCTTTAAAACCGGCCGCAAATTTTATTTTTTAAGGATATATAAAAATGGGAAAAAAGATTTTTGAAGAAAGCCATGAGTCTAAGAAACTGCTGGCTACCGTAGGAGGAATGAAGATATATTCCGACTCTATTTATGTTATAACAGGTAAGATGGATGAAGAAGCTCCTTCCGGATATCAGGAAAGAGGCATTTCCAAGACTCCTTTCCCTGGGAACAAGACAGTGTCTTGTTGTGGATGGGATAAGGATCTTAGGGTGTATGATACCGGTTTCTTTATCAATTCAGCATGTTATAAAGGTTACTCACTTGAAGACAAGAAGAATGAAATGGATATGCGTATTAAGAATATTCGGTATCCGTTTGAAGAAACTGTCAATGAGGACCTGGATCAAAAGAACTTCGATTTCTGGGATTCTTACAGAATTGACTTGTATGATGGTCGTCTGTTCTACACTAATGACGTTCGTGATTTATTTGAGCTGTATATAGCTATTTTATCCAAGTCTCTTACTCCTAAAGAGGAAGACGGTAATCCGATGTATGTCGAATCTTATTATTGTGTAGAAGACAAGACTACGGCCGTAGATATCAGGAAACAACGTCAGATTGATAAGGCTGATATTTTATATGAGTTCATGAACAAACTGAAAGGATCTGAGGCTGAAAGAAAAAGCATCTACGATCTGCTTTTGTATCTTGACATCATATACAGCGTAGAGCTTGATCAGAGCATGGTTCAATACATATTCACTAATTGGATTGACGCCAAGAATACGAACGTTGATATGTATAAAGAAGCAAGCTCAAGGTTCTTATCTGACGACGAATCTTCTGAGGGAATGCAGGTGATTAAATTCCATCGTATGATCAGGGAAATGATCGAGGGCCTGGCTGTCACCGTCAACACCGACGGACTGTATCTGAATGGCGAGCTCCTGGGCGCCGACGCCATCTCTGCATCTATGGCTCTTGCTTCCAATAAGTCAATGTTAGAAACCAAGTCACGTGTTCTGGAAGCGTATAACGCTTTAAAGAACAAGCATAAAAAAATAGAAGGCGCTAAGTCTGACAAGAAGAAAAAGGAAGATGAGAAAGGTTTCGATGTTGATCAATACGCTGATAAAAAAGAATAATTTATGAGAATCGTTGATTGTTATCTCCGGGCCTTACAGAAGGCTGAAGAAAACATGACCAACGGTGGTATAAAACTTGACAAGGCACGTTTTGTTCAGCTTTTTAATGACGAACAAAACCGCCTTGTTCGTTATATCCTTGATAAGAAAAATGAAGAGGATATACGTTATATACAAAAGTTGGTTGTGTACTCAAAAGAACTTGATAAAAAAGAAGATAAAGATAATCCGGAAAGCACTTTGTTTTCATTGCCTTCTGATTTCTTTTCTTTTTCAAACATATCAGGCGTATTTACCGAAGGCGAATGCACGGTTACTGATTTTACCATGTGGGAGGCTAAGAACGAAAACCCGCATGAGCTTCTTGCCGACTTTTTTAACAAACCTGATTTTGATTTTAGGGAAACATTTTACACTATAGGAGAAGATTCGGTAAGGGTGTATAAGTCTGGTTTTGATGTAGACACCGTTTATCTTACGTATTACCGTTATCCGAAGGAAGTTGACATCGAAGGATATATTAAATCCGATGGTTCTAATTCAACTGATATAGATCCTGAATTAGATGACAAATTAATCGGTATTATTCTTAACATGATTGAAAAGCAATTTGCTTTGAATGAAAGCGAATACGGACGTTATCAAATAGATTCAAACAACGTCCAATCTCCTTTGTAACAAATAAGAGGCACATCCTAAATTAAACATTATCAAAAAGCATTAAGAATTAATTAATTCCTAATGCTTTTTGTTGCTTATATGACTATCGCTATTTTTGAGACAGATAACAGAATACTAATTTTTAAAATATTATAAGGCTATGGCTATCCATAAACCGTATGACAGACACATTATCTGTCCTCCGCACGCTAAGTTGGCGGACGTAGATTCTTTGTTGCTTCAAGAAGGTCAGATCGCTATCTATGATTTGGATGGTGAGCAGACTAAAGATGGTTTGAAAGCGTTGAAAGACTTGAAAGGATATCGTAAGGACGAACAACGTTTCCAGATCAGAATCGGACGTAATGAGATGGTGAACGACCGTGTATCTGATGATAAATCATTCTCTACACCTACGTTTGCTATTGACGAAATCATAGAAGTGTATGCTTCTGCTCCGAAGAGCAAAGAAATTAAAGTAGATGAGGTTATTTTCGGTTATAACGGAATTGACGACAATACCGCTATTACAGCAAGAAAAGGCGATCGTATTCCTATCCATATTAAGCTGACAGGACGTTTGTTCGAGCTTCGTGGTTATCCGATGGGTGAGGTAAATATTGATGATTACATCATTTTCGAAAACTGTCCGGGTCGTGAGGATATGTGCTCAGAATGTGATCCTTGCGAAGATGTTGATATTTTGGCTGCTATTTTGAAAACAATCGAACGTATCAAGAATCAGCCGATTGCAGGTGGTGGCAAGGTAGGTGATTTTGTAGAAATCCATCCTATCCATTCTTGCAATGAACTGGAAAAAACTCCGGTGGAAACCGACATGAATTTCTATTGCATGGAAATGTGTGATACCGGTGATGCTTATGCCCTGGCTCAGCTTAAGGCTGCTTATCCTGGTTTGGATATCAAGAGAGTCGGACGTTATCTTTCTACATCTAAATATCAGGTGATGAAAGAAGGTGGTAAGCCTTCTGATTATACTCAAAAGCTGTCTTCTATCATGAAAGGATGCGAAGAGTGCCCTGATGGATATACTAAGGTAGACGGAGGTTTGATTTATGCCGTAACGTTAGAGGATGATGGGGTTGATCAGTCTACTGTAGTAGAAAGCATTAAGAATGCCGTTAGTAGCACTGCCGAGAAAACAGCAGCCCAAGATGGCGGCGTAGGTATGTACACTGTGGCCGTAAGCAAGAAACTGACGAAGGCTGATATCGATGCATTTGTAGAAACTAATCCGACTGCCACAGTAACGTTCGTTGCTAAAACAGCAGATATGTGTAGCAATCCTACTGTTACTACCGTTAGCTGGGAAGCATGTGGTTCTTGTAAGATTTCGAAAGAAGCTTATGAAATCACGTTGCCGGATGATGAATGTGGTAACAGTGCTAAAGAAGAATTGCAGGCAGCATTCCCGTATCTGACAATCGAAGATTACGGTACACCTGGTGGATGTCAACACAAATTCAAAACAACGGTCGTTACTAACATGGTTTGCAACGAATGCGATAAAATTTTCAAAGACTTCTTCGTATCTAAAGCTCCCGAATCTTATCGTGGACGTAACTGGAAACGTTTGGGTGCCGTAGCAGGAGATCAGTCCATTATCGCCGATCCGATTCCTAAGAACTGCAAATGCGGTATCTTGTTCCGTGGTATTGACTACATGATTTCTCCGTCCGACTGTTTGATTGACCGTCTGACATTCCAAGAAGGATCTGTTCGTATTGCTGTAAATGGCGGTTATCCGGATGAACAGCGCGAGGCTATCAGCACGTACTTCAACCCGATCCACACCGAATACAAACAGCACTGGGCTCCGCGTACTCACCTTGGCGCTGAATTGCTGGATAAAGAACGTGAACAACGTATGTTCTTCGACTTCCGTAAGACTCACCAAGAACTTATGGAACGGATGTTTACCAACGAAGAAACCCGCTTAGACCTGTTGGCTCCGTATGCTGATTATTCAGTAACGTTGAAGCCGGCACGTTACTCTAACGGTTTCGGTAGGGTAATTGATGATCATATTACAGTACACTTCCATGTACCGTATGGCGCTCACGAAGGTATTCAAGACCTTATGGACCTGTTAGCTGCTTCGGCAAATATCAAGCCCTGCAAGATTTGATTTTCCTTTTTTCTATATATCCCAAGGGGGAGGAGGCTGGTCCTCCACCCCCTTTTTTGTAATAAAATAATTTGAAATAGGTCGATTTCATATGAACGGCGTGGATTCTTTAGTCGGTGCCTTAGGTAGGGGCATTGACAAAATAACCAACATAGTTGGAAAATGGGGTTCCTCCCAACCGGTAGATGACAGCAAATCCGGTATAAAAATAGGGGACAAAATCTACCAAGTGGTTGTGTCCTTAAATGGCTGTTATTGGTATCTTGACGAAGAAGGCAAGAAGCATCCTGTTTCTGGTATTCCGGCCACAACCGAATGGGAGTGGATTAACATAGCTGAGAAAGTTATCAAAGATTTCAAAACCTGTTACCGTACACCTGGTGGAAAGGTTGAAGTATGGAGTTGGTATCTTCTTAATGACCAGATGGATGTTCTTAAAGAAACTCATAGAATTACCGACAGTACCGACATGGATAATCCGGTAGGTAAAGTTCTTGCTAAAATACCGGACGAATGGGTTATGATCGACTGTGATCTTCCTGATATGACAGAACGCGACATTACGTTCGTCAACAGATGTTATAAGACTCCGGATGGTAAGGTTGAAATAGAAGGATTAGAAGCCATAGATGATAAGATAAATATCAGGGAATCTATTTATACTGTTATTCAATCGACGGACGATAATTTCCCTGCCGGCCATGTTTTCAGGCTAATTCCAGAAAATTGGGTTAGAATGGTTTGTGACTTTCCTGACATGACAGAGCGAGACATAACTTACGTTCTTGAATGTTACACTACTAAAAAAGGGAAAGCGCAAGTAGAAGGCTTGGTCGCCATAGATAACATTCTTGGGACCAGGGAAGAGGTTTATACCGTCCTTCAGTCTACCGATTCTGATATTAAGGTAGGTACCGTGCTGGATTCCATTCCAGAAGATTGGGTGAGGATGGTATGTGATTTTCCTGACATGACGGACCGGGAAATTGTTGAAGTAGACGAATGCTACAAGACAGATGGTGGTAAGGTCAATATAAAAGGTTATCAAGCTATTGATGCCGTTCTTGGTGTAAGGGAACAGTATTATTATATTGTTAAGACAACAGATGATGCTTATCCTCAGTGGACAAGAATAGATAAGATACCTAACGAATGGACGAAAACCGAATGCGATTTTCCTGATCTTACAGAAAGACATATTATGTCCGTAGATGAATGCTATACCACTCCTGGTGGTAAAATACATCTTGGTGGATACAGGTCGGTAGATAGCATAATAGGAGTCCGGGATGAGTATCTTATTGTCTTAGAAACGGCCGACCCTGATATACAAAGAGGCGCCACATTCAGCAAAATACAAGAAGGATGGCAGCGTATTGTTTGTGATTTCCCCGATGCTACTACATCCGACACTGAAATAGTAGAAAACTGTTATAAGACGGGAAAAGGTAAGGTCCAGATCCGGACATACATAACAATGGACGGATACGGAAACACAAGGGAATTAAGGCATATGGTGCTTAAAACAACCGATCCTGATTACAATATCGGATCTAATATTGATCAGATACCGGTAGGTTGGTTAAGTATCGAGTGCGATTTTGCGTCTGCTACACAGCGTCATATAAGACAGGTGAAAAACTGCTACGTTTCTGATGCAGGGAGCATTTACGTTGAGGGAGAAATCGTTTATGACAATGACCTTGACGTGGACAAGATGGAGCTGACGGTCATGGAAAGCACTGACCCGGCGATAGCCGTAGGGACGGAGCTGGCGGCTATTCCCTCTGGCTACGTGAGAACAGTTTGTAGATGTAATTGTTGCAACCACTAAATCTTATTATTATGAGCTGTAACGAATATTTTTTAGTAACACTGGAGTCTAAACCGACTCCAGTTCGTCATAAATATACGAATTTAACAGACGAATGGTATGGTCCTGATGGTGTTAAGTATGAAGATCCTGATACGATAGCCAAAATCGAAGAACAAGCTACAGATAAGAATCGTATAGGGGATAACACCTTATATCAGAAACTTATTGAAATACATTCTCAAGGAGAGTCAATAAAATCAGACATCGGAGACATAGGTCAGGTATTAGATTACATAAATGGGGAGGAAGTGTAATGGGAACCATATCAGATAAGTTAATGAGGGTCATAAATACCAAGGAGGATATAAGGCAAGCCCTTATATCCAAAGGGTATGATGTGCCTACTTCCATACCTTTTAAAGAGTATGCGAAAATGATATCCGATTTACCTTGTAAAGTAGATGATTTTCCTAAACTTCCGGGCGATGTCACTCGTTGGCATTTCGGCGGCCTGACGAACGAGATGATGGCAGCGATGGACGATCCGAGGATTGAGGATGCGGACCATAAAGGTCGGTTCTTATCCTTCAAGAATTTCGCTTGGTCTGGGATGAGTGGAGTAGGTGGTTATGTTCAGGATTTTAATTATTTTAGAAATAATGCCACTGTAGATAAAATAAGAATTGATGAACAGGGTAGCAATTCTATTAAAGTGACCATTTTAACTACAGGAGTTGGTAATGCTATTTATATACCAAGGAATATTTACCAATTTAATAAATCTTATTTCATAAAAATATCAAGTGAAGGATACAATGAAGGTGATCTATCTTTGTTATTTTATGCTATTTATACATCAACGGCTACAACAGTAAGAGTACCGTTAAATCCTAATGGCATCACTGAAATTCCTGCAATAAAAGAAGATGATTTTTTAGCTGTTTATATTACTGTTGGGGGTAAAGTGGGATCAATTACCATCGAACAACTACCCATCTACCCCGGCGCACTTGTCTTTGACGGAGTAGATGATTACGGTGTCTGTGATAACTTCCCTATTCTGACTAAGGAAAAGGGATATACGGTTGTGGCGTTGAGACAGTGGATTTCAATGGGTGAAGGACTCTCTGGATTAGTATCTAATGTAAAGAATTGGTTCAATGATGGTGCTTTCGTTTTAGAATACAACAGTAATAATGCAACTAATAAGTTTGTTAATAGACCTGTATCTTTCGGAAATGTTAATATAGAGATGGATTTGCCAAATAATTTTACCTATCAAACATCTAAAAGTTATAAAGGAGTACCTATAACAACAGGTTCTTTTAAAGGGACAAACTCGCTTTTTGTTGGAAAATTAAATAACATCGTCGGAAATTGTTCTAATGTCGCTATCTGGGAACTTGTATTTTTCGATCACGATGCCACCGAAGAAGAACTGACCAAGATCAAAGACTACTTCGTTAAAACCTATCCCTGGCTTTTCCCCGACCAAGCATGGACCGTCGCCGGCAAAACCAACGAGGACGAAGATCGTGCTACTATTGCCAACATTACAGGCAATGGTAATAATCTTGTGCTGTCGAATTTTGGGTTTGCAGAAGGGAGTGGGTATGGGTTGTATTATCAATATTTTGGTAATGAATTTAAGGCAACCAATGGAGAAATAGAAGGTGGAGGATGGAATATTATTGATAACTATAATATTTCTCATGATAAACGAATACCTATTAATTCTATTGGTAAGTGTTTTTGGGGTAATAAAGCGTTAGTAAATGGTATTAAACTACGGTTTAAACTTACTGGCATGACAGAAGGTGATGTTCTTGCTTTTGGTTATGCCGCTACATATGATCTCACATATACATCCGATGGAATCTATGCCATAGATTTACCTCCTGTTGATAAGCCATATGGGTTTTCATTGCAATCTTCTTTAACAGAAAATCTTCCAACCACCCCAGTTACCATAGAACTTTTACCATTTGAATACGAAGGCTATCTAGTTACTGATGGGGTGGATGATAAAGCGGTTAGTAAACAGTTTAAATTTGGCGAAAACTTTACTGTTATATTAGATTTTAAATTCCCCGTTAAAAAGATATCTTATTGTGGTTTTGATTTATCATCAAAGGTTAGAATCCAAAATCTTCAAGGTAGTGGTGTGTATGTCGTATTAAAGGGAAATAAAACCTTGATACCATCAAATGTAGTGAGAGCCGTAACTTCAGAGGGTAAAGTATATGATGAAAATTGGAATGAATACAATATTGTGCCTGGCAATATATCATCAAATTATACAATGGTAAATTTAGGCTTTGATGGAAGTAATCAATTTGCTGAGTCGGCAACTAAATTAGCTGGAATTTATAGTAGTGCTTTATCCAAAGACGACTGTATCAAAGCATACAACTATTTACAAACCCTAAAATCAAAGTAATATGAAATTTATTATCATACCAAAAGAAGTATATGATTCCGTATCTGAAGAAAAGAGACGTGAATTAGGAATAGGCAGCCCAAGAGCGAGCGTAGATGGCTCTAAAGTTATTTTACATGTAGAACATTATGACCTTCTATTTAAGTCTTTAGACATGCAGGCTGATGACGAACCTCAATATCCGTATCCGGTATATGACAGCCCTTCTTCTGAGTTTGAATCTGTTCTTTCATCTAAAGAATGGGTGTCCGATGTTAATAACGAACATCTTTGATCTTGTTATGGTTGGGACAATTGCTATATTTGTAAAAAGTTGAATAATTAAAGCGTGTGGTAGCGTTATCTACCATATAATCATCATGTTTCAGATAATAATAGGATGCGTTTTGGCTAATATCCTTACGATAGCAATCATCGGTTTAGCCCTGTATTTAGTGTATCGTAAAAACGAAGACCGTTTAAAGGCTTTGGATTCTAAGATTGATCAGAAGGTTGAGGACGTAAAAAACAAGGTTGGCGCGGTGATGGACATCGTAGACCAGATCAAGAAATTGTTGGATAAAATTAACAAGAAATAAAAAAATGGCAGAAGTAGGTTATAATAGTAAATTCGAAGGTCAGGAGGTTGATTCCAGACTTGAGAATGTGGTGCAGGCCGCTCCTGGAACAAGTTCGGGGTCGGGCAAGGGAGGTCTCATTCCGGCTCCCCCTGCCGGAAGTCAAGACGGTAGCAAGACTCTTCTTAGTGACATGACATGGGGCGATTATGTAAACAAGAAGTATATAGATGATGCTGTATCGGCAGCAGGGTGGAAGAAGCAGATTGTTGGCAAACTTCCTACTGTTGAAGAGGCGAAGGATAATGTCATGTATCTTGTAAAAGATGATGTGGCATCTACAGAAACTAAAAACGTGTATAATGAATATATTTTGGTTACTGAAGAAAGTGGTGGTAAGGTGCTTGAATCGCTTGGTATGGTAAGTACCGGAGTAGATTCTGGCTATCTTGATTTATCCATATTTTCTGGTAATTCCGGATCTCTTGATGAAGGTTCGTTTGCAAAAGTTTTGGATGCATACAATAATAATATCACATTAGGTAAGTTATATGGTGATTATTATTATTTGAATTATTTTTTAGAAGGTTATGATTTTGAAAATAATTTTAAATTAAAAATAGTATTTGCCTCATTTGCTAATACCGACTCAGCGGTAGGCGCATCTGAATATGATATAGAAATTCAGGTGGGGACTTTTGTTGTTATTCAAGATAAGACATATGAGGCTATGAACAATCTGGTTACGTTGTCTAATACGATATTGTCTTATTTGAATTTTATGGCTATGCCCCCTAAGGTTGTTACAACATTGGCAAGATTACCAAAAGGTGCTCATAATATCATAGCCAACGTCACTTCTGCTACGAATCTGTCTATGACCGTATCTTCTGAGGATGTTGGGAGGGAATGGGAGGTGCGGGTTAACAACATCATCGGCCTGGACATCATACAGCCGCTTCCTACCTCTGGACAGTTCCAGAGTATGTCAGGCGATAGCGTATTGATACCTAAAAATAGTTTTATAGAATTAAGTATCTGGTATATCGATAATAAGTTGGTTATCAGAGTAGGTGAACAAGCTTAATAGAAAGGATAGAATATGCTTTATGTAAATAAGAATATAAAAGGTTTTTATTGGGAAGGATACGAGTTGGACTCCTCTTCTTACGAAGTAGGGTATTCTTACCAAGATTTCTTAGATGGTAAATGGGTTCAACTTGACTCTGATCAAGAAAAATTCCATCAAGACAATCCTGATGCGAGTGTGAAAGAAGTTATTGCCATGCAGCTTGACCCTGAGCCTCCTGGACCAACTGAAGAGGAGTTGCTTGCCAAGGCTAAGGATAAGAAAGTTTCTGAGGCCAGGGAATATGCTTATTCTGATGCTGTCCGTTCTTATAGTCTGGATGGTAAACAGATATGGTATAACAGCAGCATGAGGCAGAAGGTTAAAAACGATATTGATGTAGCAAAAGGAAGCGGGATATACACCGTATCTGTAGCAGATTCAGAATACGAGCTTGATATTGCTAATACGGCAATGAATGAAATGCATGTATATGAATCTGAGTGCAACGATCGTACTGCTGCTATAGAAAAGGAAATAGCTTCTAAAACCAACAGGAGTGAAGTTGAGTCTATGAAAGTAGATGAAGGCTATCCTGAAAAGTTGGTAAGGACAAAGGATCAGATCATAGAAAAAAATAAGATCCTTGAAGCCAATGATCTGGAGAAGGCTACAGCCATGTACATGAGGGCGATGATCAACACGCCGGCTATGTTGGAAAACACTGACCAGAATCTTGCTCTTAAGATAAAGGGGTTGTACCCTATCTGGGACAAGGATGGAGTTTACGGCGACAAAGGTCTTCCTATGGGCACGGCTGTTGTAAAAGGGCAGCGTTTCCGTAGCAAAAACAAACCTTCGGATTTGGATTGGGCCCTGTTTGAAGTAAGGCAAAATCACAATCTCCAAGCCGACTGGGTTCCTGGTCAGGGAGGTGGAGCCGAAAGCCTGTATATGGTTGTTCAGGAAAAGCATTTAGGTACGATAGACGATCCTATTCCTTGGGTATATAATTCTATTTTAGAGAATGGAAAGTATTACATTGACAAAGAAATTAAGTATCTTTGCATAAGAGATTCAGGCATCCCTTTGGCTTACGAGAACCTTTCTGATCTTGTATCAGCCGGATATGTAAGGGTTGTTTAGGTCGTAATTTGTTGTTAATGTTATGGATAACCCCTGTATATTTATTTATGCAGGGGTTTTCTTTAATCCAGACTCTACTTATTTTTCATATCGGTAAGGTTCTGGTTATTTTTGTGAAAAAGGTTAAGTTATGGAAAGAAAAGATATTATAAAAGAATTGAGTCAGTATTTTAGTATTGTTGAATTAGTTGGTCCTAAAGAATACGGTAGAGACAAAGATCTTTGCTGGAGGTATTTAAGAACTGAATTGCTTCACACGATACTGGTTTTAAGGAAAGACATTTTGAAAACTCCGATGACGGTTAATACCTGGAAGTCGGGTGGAAGGTTTGATGAGCGTGGTTTTAGGAACAATATCTCGGATATAGTAAAATCCAAGACCGTATCAGGGTCTTTGTATATCAGTCCTCATATGCTTGGGGCAGCCATCGATTTTGATGCCAAGGGTATGACGGCAGAAGAGGCAAGGAATAAAATAATTCAGTCGCAGGATTTACTTCCTTGTCCCATTAGATTAGAATCAGGTACCAATTGGGTCCATATTGACGTATATGACTCTCTTGGAAGTAGCAAGAAAGTAACTATGTTCTAATATGGCTTATCGTTTTGTAGGAAGGATGAATTTAGAAAGTTTCTGGGCTTTTCTCATTTCCGGATTATCAGCATTGTGGATGAATTTCCAGGAGATTCACCACCTTATATATTCTATATTGTTTATATTAGCTATAAATCTTTTGTTAGCTACTATAAAAAGTATCAAACACTGCTATATCCGAAGAAAGAGAAAGAGGCCTTTTAAGATATTGACATGCATAAGCGAAATGGGAGTTTTGAAAATCCTTCTTGAGTTCGCGGCCTGCTCTTTCGGGTTGTTCACCATATCCGGAATGGATCTTATTATGTCTATGGGAGGGCATAAATCCCCAGAGTTTATAGATATGCTTCTTCAGTGGATTACAATATTTGCCTTAATATTATACGGTGGGATGGCATTCAAGCGCTTCGGAGATCTTGCACCTGATTTAATGATAGTAAAAGGCGTTAAGTATTTCTTTAGTAAAGTAAGTTGGTGGCAGAAGGTTCCATTCGGAGAAGAGCTTAAAGAAGGTATTAACAACGGTGATATACAAGAGCTTTTAGACGAAGATAAGGAGGGTAAAAGATGTGTTTGCAAAAAATGAGAGCCAGGCATGTGTTAGGAGTTCTTCTACTGTGTTTTATATCTTTCTTGTTTGGTAAAACATGCAAGAAACAAGAAATAATACACGATATAGAAATAGATACTGTAATAGATACCATTATCCAACCTGTTCCTGTTCCTCAGTATATAGTTGACGTAGGGGAGGTAGAAATACCTTTCCCTATGGATGCTATAGTTGAAAAAGATACGATAAAAGACACTGTCTATATCAATATTCCTATACAAAGAAAAACATACAACACAGATGATTATCGGGCTGTTATAAGCGGATACAGACCTAATTTGGACACGATGATCATCTACCACAAAAAAGAAATAATATACGAAAAGAGCCGGCGCTGGGGCATAGGACTGACGGCAGGGTATGGGGTTGGGCGCGAGGGCTTCTCCCCCTACTTAGGCGCTGGAATCTATTATCGGATATGGTAATAATCACGTCCTATTTTATTTAATACACAACATTTTAAACTTTTATCACCCCATTTACTTATCTTTGTGGAAAAAGGTAAGTTATGAATTATATCGATATTTTACCACAGATAAGAAATAACATTTTCTATGTCAGGATAGTAATGACCGACTACGATGTGGAAAATCAGATGGTTATTAGAATAGTAGCCAGAAGAAATGACGGTTTGTACAAGACGGAAGTAGTACAGTATCCAAATGAAGGAACTGATTACAACGGAGAAATCATTGTTCCTATGTTTGGTATGGCTAAGTCATTGGTGGCCCAAATAGTAGGAGTCAAGATAAATGGTACCGAGGTACGTGTTAATAGCACTGAAGTAGAGGGAGCTGATATAACAGCCAGATACGATGATTCCCTTACCAGAATGGGATGGGAGGAGAGTATGAACAACATCCATCTTGATTTTGAGGTTATAAGCACCAACAACCCTAAAACGCTTCGCATAGCCGATCAGTCGGAATGGGGAATACTGGCAGACAGACCGGCTATTATAGAGATCGTGCCACCTGAAGACGAGAATAAGTATGTTTATTATCTTGGTAAGAATCAGTTGAATGTATTCAACAGTAAGACTCTTGGCATAAATCCAGGTCGCGGAAATGATTTTGAAAACCTAAAAGATGGTATATACGATATTACCATAAAAGGCAGTCCTTCCTCTTATTCATTTAATAGAAAGTATTTAAAAACAGATCTGATCCGTCTTAACATAGATAAGATATGGGCCAGGTCAACTGTGTTATGTGATCATGAGGATGATGACGTTATTGACAAAATAAAAGAAATAGAGTTTCTGCTGGCTGCGGCTGAAGCTAATATGAGATTAGGGAATTTTGAAAACGTAAAACAATTATACGAAAAAGCATCTAAATTGATTTACGTTCTCAATAATTGTGAAAATTGTGGTTGCAAAATGTAATTAATTAAATATAAATAAGTTATGGGATGTGGATGTGGAAGAAGTAATATTACTTCTGTTAATAGAAATAGGGCTATAAAGCCTCAGTCGAATACGACACCTAAAGCTGATTCTAATGCGGCTTGTATTCAGAAATACGATGAACTTGCTGTATTGGACAAGAAAATCATAGACCTTCATCGCAAGTTCAGGTTTGTAGGAGGTGTAAGTAAAAGGTATGCTGATATTCAAAAGCTGGTAAGAGGCTGGATTGTTAATTTGAAGAACGAGTGCCCGGATCCGGATGATCTTGCTACTTATTCTGAATACATAAATAAAGAATACGCCAGGTATTTTACCGTGAAGTGATATGGCAGTTACCGGAAGTACACAGCAAATTCTTTTCCCTTCATCTTACTTATGTGAGTGTGCTGATCGTTTTATAGCATGTAAGGCTGATCAGTATCTACAATATCATAAGTATAAGGTAGGTATTAAGCCTGATATGGATACGGTTCTTAAAATAGATCGTATGAGAAGAATCGTATGTGAAGGGGAATGCGGGTTGTGCCCGGACGAGATTCAGAAATTTAAAGAAGAACTTAATAAGATCTTGTCATGAAAAAGATGTATTACAACAAAGAATACAGAAAAGCTTTCAAGAAATCGGACTGTCCGGAAGATCTTGGTTCTGAAGAAACGTTTATCGTTCATGAGGCTGAATTTTGTTCGGGTATAAGCCAAGATGATGCAGATAGGAAAGCGGAAGAGTTTGCGGAGAAAGAAGGTCCGTTGTATGCTAATAAAGTAGGTGGCTGTTGCGAGGTATATTATAACACAAGACAGGAAGGGGATTTCTTTAAAAATGATTGTCCTGATGGTCAAAAACAAGAACAACCCACACATCACGTGGTAGAGGCCGGGCGTGTATGGTCTAAGTTCAGTACCGAAATAGCCAACTACGAAGCTGCGAAGATTCTTGAGCAAGAAGGGCAGGCTGCCGCTAACGAATCTGGAGTATGTAAAACCGTTTATTACAACGAAGATCAACATGGTTGGTTTAGTAAGCGTTGTAAGGAAGGATGGAAGGCTCCTGAGAAATACAGGAGGATATACGCCGGTACCGTAACGTCTTTCATTAGCGTTGATGATGCCAATGAAAAGGCTAAGAAGATACTGGAAGAAGAGGGCATGAAATGGGTTAATGAAAATACCAAATGCGAGCCTGTTGTTGATGAATGCAAATTTGATTTTTGGAAATGAGCAACGTAAAATTTAATCCGACAGAAGGTGAGAACGATAAACTGGTGTCGGTGTTTTCTGAAATAAATGAAGGTCTTGATACGACTTTGAATTACACTATTTCCGATGAAGGGAATAAGGCTAAGAAGAACATCGTCGTTAATCAAGTTGGTAAAAGGGAAAAGTTTTTATCGAAGAAAGGGGAGGAATCTGAGCCTTTTGTTTTGTCTGATGGTAATACTTTCAACGTTCTTAAAGAAGGTGCTTCAGGATCGGCATCCGCTTGGGCTGAGGACCAGCTTCCTCCAGAAGCCACGGAATCAGTTGGCGACAAAAGCCTTCTCCCTTCTTGGGATTTTTACCTTATAGACATGACTCAAAATACCGGAGACAAAGTGCGTCCGGTAGGAAAGCTTCGTAAGAATAATCTCCTTAGATTTGAAAACGGAGATTTTGCTCCTACGGTGGGCATAACCGAGGAAATGAGAGCCGAATGCGATGTGGAACTGTATTTGGATAGCGGTCATAAAAATAAGTATTGTGATGCCGGAGCATTTGACGCTAAGGCTTTTTACGAAGAGTATGGTATTGGTCAAAAACTTTATAATGTATCAGGGTCAGAGGTAAGGATTTTAAGACCTTGGGAGACTACTTCAAAGAATTATAGCATATTCTTAGGATGTAGCAAGAGCCTGTATGTAGCTGATAAAGTAGTTGGAAAAAGTGGAAAAATATGGTCTGGGGTGTACGACGCAGACACGGTCCCTATGCTGGACGGACTTGACCTGCGCCAGACGTGCCCTGTGCTGCCTCCCACAGCCTTATCTCCTGGACCGGTATGTACAGTAGACTCCAAGGCAAGATCTTTCTTTTTCTTGTATGAAGGAGAAACAAATTGTAAATCCGGAGCCGGACCTGGTAACGCCTGCACAATGTTTCTAAATGGAAGAACTTATCCGAGATGCAATGATGTAAATCAAATCAATATAGCTAAGTATTCGAGGGCTAATAACGTAGATCCTGAATCTTCTTATCCTTTTTCTGAAGGTGGTTTTTTGACCTTGAATGCCTATATCATATACCTTGAAATGCTGTACGGTACTAAATACTTGGTTAATCCAGATACTTTTGGGGGTGGGATATCGAGCAACAATGGAATAGGTAATGATGTTAATTATAGGAAATATGGAGGGGTAAAATATCGTAAAAAAGGAGAAGAGATCTGGTTGTATGGCGCATGGGCTACAAATTCTCCTATTATCCATTATGAACCTACTAAAAAAGCTCATTTCTCTTACCTCATAAATTCAGAGTATCCTAAAGAACAGTGCATGGAAGGTCAGATGGCGGCTTCTTTTGCATTTGAAACAGGCGTAGAAGAAGGATCAGAGTTTGATTTTTATGGAGGAAAATACTGGTATAAGAACGTCCAGGGAGCCAAGAGTATGGCTGAAGGTCATATGAATGTTATTGTGTTTAAGGAAATGACTGGTACCATATCGGCCTTAAACGAAAATGACGAACCAGCAGAATTTGATTTGGAAGTTATTTTAAGGATGTCTTTGTACGATGGTATGAATTTGTCTGGAGACGTCTTTAGGTATTGCGGAGGAGGATACGAACAGGTAGGGACTTGTTTAAATGATCCTAATGTCACTCAAATAGGTAATACTATTGATATTTATATAGAGCCAGATCAAAAGAAATGGACATATGAGAAAAGGTCTACTATAAATAATGGTGAGGTTTTTGATTTTGAATCCAAATATAAGAAGATAGCAACTACCCAAAATTTAGAAGATGGTTATGTTTTACATCGTATCCCTTATACCGGATGGAAGGGTAAAAAGGGAGGAAATTATAATTCAGGAGAATGTTTTTATACATGGGACAACTGCTACTGGGCTTCATCTGTTGGTATAAAGTCCAGAGTGTCTGCTCGTTTCGGCGGTAATGCGAACAATGGCAATTGCTCGCCTCGTACTCTGAATGCGAATAACGCCGCTTCTAATACGAATCGCTCCTTTTGCGGCCTTGCCCAGTTGTTATTAGACGTCAGTCAGCCGCAGGCCTGAGGGGTTGCACCCCTCTGATGGCGCAGCCATCATAAGCGCAGCGCTAAGGCGCAGCCTTATATACTATATCACGGCGCAGCCGTATCTTGTTAATATAATATTTTATAGCTATAAAACAAAAATTTAAAATATTTAATACAAATTGTTTTGTAGCTATAAAATATTATACATGCATTTGCAATGTTATTAGACAACAGAGATAGTTAACATTATAAACAATAAAAATTTATTCAATGAAATCCGTTAGTCTGCTAACAAGTCTTACATTGGGATCTGACCTCTGAAATAGCAAATAACGGTTGAGAAAGAGGTTAAAAAGAATTGGCTGCTCGTTTCGGCGGTAATGCGAACAATGGCAATTGCTCGCCTCGTAATCTGAATGCGAATAACGCCGCTTCTAATACGAATCGCAACAATTGCGGCCTTGCCCTGTGTGGGCTAAAAAATTGGGTATATTCTTTTTAATCTTTCCCAGGAGTGGAGAATCAATAAAAGACAAGCGTATGAGGTTATATGATAAAAATATGATAGAGATGCGCGACGGTCGTAAGCCCGTCATTAGCCCACAACTGAAATCAGTTTCAAACTATATAGATGTAAGTTTGGATGATATTAGAGAAGCATGCGAAGCAGCATTTAAAAACCATTCTAAAAAGAATGATGTTGTTAATTTTAATTCTGATTTTGATGGTAATTCGTTAAAATTGTATGAATGGTATTTAGATGGTACTTATGTTAGCAAAATCAAATATCGCAAACTTGTAAAAGAAAACAAGAATGGTAAGGTTCGTGAAATAAACAGCCCGGATCTTACCACCAGAATCTATCAGCATCTTGTTTTAGTAAAGTTAGGTCCTTTGTATTATGAGAAGGATAATATGAATGGTCTTAATTGTAAGCTGGGATTTGGCATAACAGCATCGTCTAAATCAAGGTCTCTTATTAAAAAGATGAAGCATGTTTATTATGATAGACTTGATTTGAAGTATTGCCTGGTCATAGATCAACGTAAATGTTATAACCATGTAAAAGACAAAGTGTTTAGAAAAGTACTTAAGAACTTTATTTCAAATAAAAAGTTTATAGATTTTGTAATAGACGTAAGTTTCGTATCTGGAGAGCTGCCTATAGGAACCCCTACAAGCCCTTTCATTCATCATCTCCTTATGAAAGATTTTGATGATCTTGCAAAGAGAATAGCTCCTTTTTCATTGAGATATGCCGACGATAATTTCCTTGCTTTCTATACTAAGGAGGATGCTAATACTGCCAAATGGAGGATTAAGAATTATTGGTGGTATGAGCTTAAGATAAGATCTAAAAGGCATACTTGTATTATAACAGACATGGATAGACCTCTTGATTTTTGCGGGTATGTTTTCCACCGTAATAACAAAGGCGTATCTGAACACAATAAAAGTTATGTGACAATAAGGAAGAGGGTAGCCAAAGACGCGAAGAAGTGTATTACAAATGAAAGCTGGTCTTCTTACTTCGGTCTTTTAAAACACTGTGACAGTTATTCATTAATGTCAAAAATAGAAAATATCATGAAATTACGAGATTTAACAAGCACGATTCGTATTGATAAGAAAATGGATGCGGACAGCATCGATGTCAAGAACCTTGAAGGTATTGTATTTGATATCGTGAACTACGAAATACGAAGCAATAACAAGAATGAGCCAAACTGGATAAAGTGCTTGATAGGTATTCCCGAAACCAATAAAGAAGGGATTCCTACCGGCAGGAAACTCGCAAGGGAATTTCATGGTAATTATCAAGGTATAGTAAATTTTATTTCAAAATGCGAACTTACTTATGGCAAAGATGCTATTCTCCCTATTACCGATGTAGAGATAGAAAACAGATGCGGATACGTTTTTAAAGGCAGCACTAACCGCTTGGAATACATTGATTGACTTCTTATTGTGATGGTGTGAATGGAAATTGTTATCTTGCACCAAAAAAAAGAAAGTCATGAATTGTAACACTTGTAAAGATGACAGACCTGATATTCTGAGATCTAATATCTGTATCGGGTCTGATCCGTGTAATGACTGTGCGGACAATTGCGAAATTCTTCCAAAAGAATGCGATTGCCCGTATGGTCATTTAAGCGATCATTGCATTCATTATACAGGATGCAAGACATTCATATCCAAATTAACTCCAGGTATGCCTTATAATGAGGTTATGCATAATATAGAGCTGGTTTTCGAAAACATAGATAAGTTTTTGGATAGGATGGTTGAAGAAAATACGCTTCTAAAACAAAGGGTTGAACAACTTGAAAAACAGTTACAAAATGGAAAAGAGTGCACAAATTGGTGAGGGTTTAAGTGGTAAACACGTATATATTCCACATGTGGACGAGACGCCGGTGCCATGCCCGGACGGATACACCTGCACGAACTGCGTGTACTGCGCTGACGGCATCAACGCTGGCTACTTCAGTCTGGCTCAGAAATCTGATCTTACGGCTTTAATCAATGCAATGATATGCCGTATGGAATACCAGGATAGGGAAATAGAATTTTTAAAACAAAAAATAAATATTTTGAGTAACAATGGCAATAACAGGTAACGGTTGTTTTGACAGTCATGGTGGGTGCGAACGCCCGCATCATTGCAATATTCCTTCTTCTAACATATTTTATGATGGAGAAACTATAGAAGAAGCTGGTTTGTATCATGGTATGCCTTTAGACGGAGCTTTAGCTAATTTAGCTAAATACGTTTCAAGGGCTATTAACGTAAGTGGATCTGTTAATACAGAAGTGTTTGACGGTACTTCTCATGTGGTTCTAAAGAAAGATCCGGCAGAGATTTTGCTTGTGTCTTATTGCGGAGGTGTCGTGCCTTCTGATATGTATAAAGTCCAGGGTCGTACTGTTAGGTTCTGCCGGGATATGTGTCAACAAGATGAATTTGCTGAAGTGAGGGTCGTGTACCGAGAAGAGGCAAATAGTTCTTATGGGTTCCATTGTTAATTTAGGAGGATAAGAAATGGCAGAAAAATGCAAAGGATTTATATGTGGAGGTAATCTCGTTGAAGGTTCTGTACCTTCTGATAAGTTAGATAAAGAAACTATTGTCGAGCTTATTAAAGAGATTCTGAAAGAGGAAATGCACGAATCTTGGCTTAAGGAAATAATAGAAACCATACTTAAGGAATCCATTGATTCGGATTGGCTTCGTGAGTTCTTTAAAGAGGTTCTTAAAAAATATGCTAAAGAGGAATGGTTTAAGGACATTATCTGTGGCTTAGGATGTGTAGGTGTACAAGAGATATTCGACGTTATTCCTACTGACATAACATTTGAAGCTACAGGAGGTACGGCTACGGTTCAGGTGGTTGTCGATGATGGAGTTGAATGGGAGTTGACACTTTAAATTAGGGAGGATAATTATGTCGAGAGAGAAAATATATAAGATGGATGATGGTTCTTGGCTTACCTCGGACAAGAAGGAAGGTGTCGGTCGTGATAAAATGAATTTCGATGCTCCATCTTGGAAAGGAAGGGAAGACAGGATCACTATCCGAATTGTGAAGAAATCCGATACTGAAAGTATGAAAGCTATAACTTTCAGGCAAAAAGGCATTAAAATCACAGAAGTCTCGGTTAGCAGGCTGGAGTTCCCTATATCTGGTGGAGATAAGCAGATCCTTATTACTACCAACGCTGCTTCTATCAATGCCCTTATTACGGGTGAGAAAGATATAAAGGGTGTCATAAAAGCATTTACTACCGCTTCCGGTCTTAATATTGACGTCAATGATATTAGGCTTGATTATGGTTTCCCTGGTGATCCGGGTCTTGAAGACACGTTCCAGGTTTCGATGATTGTTTCCATGCCTGGCAATGAGGATGGGAATGAAGTTAATGAGAACATAACTATAAATGGTGTACTGATTCCTATTTATCAGCCTGGAACGGTCGTTCCTTACATTAAATTGGATAAGGAATTTGAACAAATTGAGGGTGATGAAACAAGCACGCAGTTAAGTATAGAAAGTAATATAAAAGATTATGTTATTGAAATAGTTGAATGCGAGTCTGTGGATAAGGAGGAGATTCACCTGGACAAGGATGTTGTTGATCTTGATTCAGATGGATCACAGGAGGTAATCAACGTAAGTACAAATCCTGAAAATTTAAGATGGAGGATTAGGAATGAAAGTAGATAATTGTTGGGCGAACATAGATAAGAAAGAAGGCGGTCTTAACAGTAAGGTTAATATTCACTTTGATGAAAATGATACTGGTGCCAACAGAAGTGTCAAGATAAGGGTGTCTTCCAGGGACGGTAGCGTATCTGAAGAATGTACGTTAGTTCATAAAAAAAAAGAACAGGTAGTTTATAGAAATAAAAGACAATCGGCTCTTTTCACAAAAGAAGGATGTAATTCTGAGACAGAGAAAGGGGAAGAGCTTGAGTACGTTGTTGAGGCCGGAAAATACACATCTATCATATCTCAGTCTGATGCTGATGACAAGGCTATGAAAGATATTGAGCAAAATGGTCAGAACTGGGTTAATGAGCATGGTCGTTGTATAACCATATTATGGTACAATGTCAAGAAATCAAAGTCGTTTAGAAAGGACGATTGCGATCCTGATACCGAAGAAGGAAGTTTGGTTACGATGACAATCGAAGCCGGGCAATTTTCTTCTACCATAAGCCAAGAAGATGCCGACCGTAAGGCTGAAGCTGAGTTGAATGCCAAAGGTCAAGACTATGCTAATTCTCATGGTACTTGCAATACCATAAAATGGTACAACGACAGGAAATCCAAGATGTTCCAAAAGACAGATTGTGAGGTGACTGAAGTTGGATCTATGGTAGAGTACGTTGTAGAAGCCGGCCGCTTCTCTTCTTCTGTTTCTAAGGAGGATGCTAATCAGAAGGCTTTGGATGCCTTGGAAGCTGAAGGTCCAGGTTATGCTAATGAGCATGGTACATGTGAAACAAATTTATGGTATAACGTAGAGAAGTCAAAAGTATTTTATAAAAATAACTGTGAAGATGGATTTATCGGAGCGCCTTACACTTACACAGTAGAAGCCGGTAAATACACATCAGACGTAAGTCAAGAAGATGCTGATAAGAAAGCTCTTGATGATATAGAGAGAAACGGCCAAGAACAAGCCAACCTTAATGGTGAATGCATTGAGGATCCTAATTATTTTATAGGAAAGGCTTCGGCTCGTGTTCAGAAAAATGATTGCGATGCCGAATCTCAGACCGGAAGCTTCGTTGATTTGACTGAAAAGGATCTTGCCGGATATCCAGATGCTTTTGTATCAAGGAAAAGCCAGGAGGCAGCTAACGCGTTGGCTGAAGCAGCTATGGAAGAACAGAAACAAGATCTTGCAAATAAGAAAGGTACTTGCATAGATAAAAACCAATTTGTTGGTGTATATAGCAAGGTATTCACAAAAGACAATTGTGAAGGAGAAGGCGTAGGTTCGCAGGTAACGGTAGACCAAGACGATGTAACTGGTGGTCCTTTTACTTCATACGAAAGCCAGGAGGCGGCTAACGCGCTCGCTCAGGCTGCCGTCGAGCAGCAGGGCCAGGCCATAGCCAACCGGGACGGCCATTGTACGTGGACTGGTAAATACAGTGAGGAATTTACCAAAAACGATTGCAATGAAGGCCAGGTGGGGTCTAAGATTACCGTAACCGAACAAGATGTTGTTGGTGCTCCTTTCACATCTACCGTAAGTCAAGCTGATGCTAATAACAAGGCTCAGGCTGCTGTTAAAGAGCAAGGTCAGGCTATTGCCAACAATAAAGGTAATTGTGAAGATATGACTGTATATACCGGTCATTACAGCAAGAGATTCGTTCCCGAATGCGAGGCTTGTCATAAAGGTGTAGAGATGGAGGTTACGGCTGAGATGGTAAATGGAAGCCCTGTTACATCAACAGAAAGCCAGGATGCAGCAGACGCAGAAGCTCGTAGGATTGTAGAAGAAGGCGGTCAGGATTATGTTAATAAGAACGGAACTTGTACACCATTAAGCACCGATCCTGTATGGGAGGACGTAGAACCGGAAGAACTTAGATGTAATGAAGGTAAGTCTCAGAAAAAGCAACGTGATACCAACGAATGTTCTGAAACTCACAATCAAGAACGTTGGGTAGATGGCGGAAATAAGGTTTGTAGCTGGACCGGTCATTATACAGAAACGTTCCAGAAAAACGATTGTGAGATACCGGATTCAGGAACGGAAGTAGAAGTAAGTGAAGCTGATGTTGAAGGCAATCCTTTTATTTCTTTCGTAAGTCAAGAAGATGCTGATAATAAGGCCAAGGAAGCTGTTAAGGCTCAAGGACAGAATATTGCCAACCAAAAAGGCAAATGTAGGTTCGTAGGCGTATATAGTAAGGAATTTACGAAAGACAATTGCGGATCATGTCAGCATGGTGTTCCGATGAGCGTAACACAAGACATGGTAGGTGGACCGTTCTATTCTAATGAAAGCCAGGAAGAGGCAAATAGATTAGCTCAGGAAGCCGTAGAAGCCCAAGGTCAGGCTTATGTTAACAAGAACGGGACATGCGAAATGGACAACACCGATCCTGTATGGGAAGATTCGGAACCACTTGAAACCAAATGCGAAGGTGGTAAATCTTATAAAAAACAGGTTAATACCAACGAATGCTATGGTGGAGAAAATGAACGCTGGGTAGAAGGTGGAGATAAGGTATGTACCTGGACCGGAACATATAGCAAGGTATTTACAAAACAGTGTGCCTACGGCGGCGTCGGATCTGAGGTTACCATAGATCAGGATGATGTAACCGGCGGTCCTTTCACGTCTACCGTAAGTCAGGAAGACGCAAATAGCAAGGCTCGAGCTGCCGTCGAGCAGCAGGGCCAGGCTCTTGCTGACGCGCAGGGAACTTGTACCTGGACCGGTAAGGCAAGTAAGGTCTTCACCAGAAACAATTGCGGAAGCTGTCAGCACGGTTCGTCTGTTACCGTAACCCAAGATCAAGTAGGTGGTCCATTTACGTCCAATATCAGTCAAGCTGATGCTAATAAGAAGGCTCAAGATGCTGTAAATTCCCAAGGTCAGGCAGTAGCTAACAAAAACGGTGATTGCGTAGCTGATAGCACAACTCCTTCTTGGTCGGATACTGGAAGTACCCGTTGTGGCGGTTGTACGTCTCAGAAGCAACAACGTGACACCAATCCATGTTCTTATTCTTACAACGACACAAGATGGGTTAATGGAGGTGGAGAATCTTGTACAGACTGGTCTTATTACGGAACAGGAGATTGCGTAGGTCATACTCAGTATAATGCTTATCGTGATAGCTGCTCTGGTAGCATAGATCGTCAATATTCCGTAAGTTGTAGAAATTGCTGTAATTGCGGATCTTACGGATCTTGGAGCGAAAGTGGATGTGGAACTGGAAGCAATAGCAATAAGGTAAAATACGTTCGTTACGATGATTGTGGAAATCAAGATGTAAAATACGAGCTTGAAGTTGGAAAATGCGGATATGCTCCATACGAATTTCAGTTCCATGATGGAAGAACGAGCAAGTCGAGGACTGCAACTGGAGAATCTCAGAATATTGAAGAAGTTATCATAAGTACTAAGAGTAATTCATATATAGGTTTTTCTGTTAAGTCAAAACCTTCTTGGTGTTCTGTAGATTACAGAGACAAGACATCTGAAAGTATGAAGGCTGTGGTGACGTTATCTGCCAATACAACATCTTCTTCCAGATCTGGTGATATTGTTTTTGTTCAAAATGAATCTGGAAAGACTGTTACTCTTAGTATTACACAAGATATTGCGGTGACTTACGAATTTAGTACCAACCAAAGCACTTGGTATGCCGATGCGAATGGAGGTACAAATAACTCATATTTATGTATCCAATTAAAAAGTAAGAAGAATGGAAGCAAGATAGGATACACTGTATCATCTAAACCGAGTTGGGTTACAGAAGTTACAGAAAAGCCATCAGGGGCACCCTGTCCTGTTTTGACAGGTTATGATTATTCATTTATGATAATCTCGTCTGCAAACAGCTCTTCTTCTCCCAGAAGTGGTACTGTAACATTGAAGCAAAATGAATCTGGGAAGACTGTCAACATAACAGTCAGCCAAGAGGGCAAGGCCGAGGTTAAGCCTGTACCGGCTCACATTACATTGAAAAACGGTTATTGGGCTACATACAAAAAGGATAATGTTTCTTATAATCCTGGTGCCGGAAAGTGTATTGCCGGATTCGAATGGACTAGTGATGAAAATGGAGATATCCGAATCTACACCTGCGAGATTAAGGTGGTGGATGCTAATTATAGTGAGATATCAGGAGCTACTATAAGCATCGGAACAACAACCCAGAGAATACAATCCGGAAGCTCTTGTTCGTATTTCGGGGCCGTTTATGGAGGAATATTAGCCGGATATGTTCATACTGGAGATGAGAATGGAAATACTACATGGTATATACGAACTATAAACGTGTCTTACGAAGGCAAAGTGTATAAGACCGCTACTGTTAGGCAGTACGAAAAACAAAATATCTCTAAGAAAGGTGGTGTTTTCAATGTATATAATGAATCTCCTGCTTCTTATAACTTTATAGTAGATGGAGCTGAGTGTGGAGATGAAAATGGTACTTTAAAATATGCTTATTCTCAAATAAATCTTAATCCAGCATAATCAACAAGGGAGAAGATTTAGTCCTCTCCCTTGAATGTTTTTTTTGGGTTATAATATTTTGTTTTAAATATTGTCTATTAGGATAAAAATGATTAATATTGCACATCATTCAATTTTAAATTTTTAGTATCATGGCTTGTAAAAAGAAAGCTCGTCAGGGTGGTGAAGTCGATAAGAAAGACAAACCTAAAATGCGCCAAGGCGGTAGTGTTGGAGGCAAGATGAAAAGAAAGAAGACGAGCACTAAAAAGTGATTGAAAACCAGGGGAAGGTGCTGATCGCCTTCCCCATTTTAATAACATAACAACAACATATTATGAGCAACAATTTTATTAGTAAAGGGCAAAGGAATGTCTGTGTGACGTTTGCGAAGTATTATCCTGTGTTGATGCAGGTTATTATGTTAGCCAGCATTTTTGATGAGTTTTATCCTTTTAGTATCACTAATTGGCTGTATCCGATATTAGGTCATTCTCTATCATGGGACCTATTTCTCTTGGCTTTTTCAAGAATGTTAAGGTTTTGTATATGGCATAGGTTATTGATCTATAGCATGATTTTTAATATCTGTGTAGAATGGGTTACGGTTAATATTGAGATGCCTATTGAACACAATATCGTAGTGTGGTCTGTTATGGCTGTTACTCTTTTGATAATCATTGCCTCTATTGTTTTAAGATTTAAAACAGGATGTTTTGAAAATGAAAGAAATTCTGACAGAGACGCTGCGTAAAAGCGGTGCGGCGGTATGCGATAAGATAAAGGAGATGTTTTTAAGCGGAGAATGCGATCATCTCACAGCCAACGATCTTGAGACATGGATGCAGCTTGCTAATCCGGCTAAGTACTATACCGGAGAAGAGGCTGTTTCTTATCTTAATGTAACTTCTAAAAGATTTTATGAATATCGGAAGGCGAAGTTAGTTCCTGATCCGGTTAAGATAAAGGGATTCCCTAAACCTTTATATACGAAAGTTATGTTGGATGAGGCTATAAAAACCATATCCGGCATGAGTGAAAGAGATATTTATATGAGGATCTTGAATGCTAAATCAAGAGAATCAAGAGCAAAAGAAAGGAGGGGAGCATGATTACTAATGGTGAATTTGTATCAAGAGTCGTAAACGGTATTCATGCCCTTGACAAAGATTCGCATGTTAGTCGGAGATGGATATTGAATATCGGTAGAACTAAAGCCGAATCTTATACAGCACAGAGGTGGGATGATGGGACGTTACTTGGTGACCACCGGCTCCTAACTTACGTTACTTGCCTGGAGATGATTGAAGTTGATAAAATAGTTTGCTGCGATGCCGAATTTGCGTTATGTAATACTTTGATGCGGTCAAAGCATAAGCTTCCAGGACTTCTTTATTCTGCCCTTAGACCGGCTATTACTAAGGTGACTAACGTAGATAACACCATATTTTTTAAGTTTGCTGAAATAAAGTCGTATCGTAATGAACAAAAAAGACCGTATGCTAAATACGTTAAAGAACGGCGTCCTTTTTATTATGTAGAAAACGACTATATTTATATACCGGATTTCCATATAGAGCTTATTAACGTAGAGTTCTTTACAACAAGAAGAAAGAAGGCTCTGGAGTTAATGGCTTGTGATCCTACACCTAAAGGGTGCGAGTCTGAATGGGAATACGAATTTATCTGTCCTATCAAGCTAATTGAGTACGTGGTAGCAGAGACGATAAAGGAAGTAGCGTTCAGGCTACAGATTCCTGTTGATGAAAATCCGAATCTTGATTCCAATCAGAAAAGTCAAATTGTTCAGTGATTCTTTTTATTGGACACCCGGCCATAGTTATATAGTTTGGCCGGGTGTTTTTTTGTACTATTTCAATGCAAGAACAGGGTTTCCCCATTTTCTTTTCCATTTATCTCCGAGGTAATTTATCAAAGAATTGTAATCTTTGATAAAACCGTCATCAATAACAGAGGCTATGACGTTCTCTATAGCTATTATGTCATTGAGCTCATCTTTGCTGGCAGTATTCCTTATCCCATCTTCGTGTTTATTAAAAACAATGAAATTAATAGCTTTAGCAACTCTCTTTATATTGTCTTTCAAGTCATTCTTGTTTGGAACTATTTTGCTTATTGCGCTACACATCCTAACGTATGCATCGCCGGCTTCGTTCCGGTTTTCTATCAAACCATCTGTGAGCCAAATGACAACCTCTGCGTAAATTTCTGGATCCATCTCTAATGCAATCATAACAAACAGATATGGATTGACAAACCATTTTTGATCTACTCCTTTTCCTTTTTTGTAGGCAAGGTCTAATTTACCAAGATCCATTACACTGCTGATATTCAGGATATTATCTTTGAGTCCGAGATTTCTCCTACTCAATAAGTCCCTGTCATTCAACTTATTAAAAAGCTCGAAACATCTCTCCCTAAAAGAAGAAGTTAGCATTATTTCGTTAATCCATCTTTCTTTTAACCCTTTTTCTTTTCTTTTTTTGTTCATGGCCGATACGGCGTCTGTTATACATATGTAACCATCTTTAGACATAACAGACACGTTCATTCCTAACAAAACTCGATCTTTTGATTGTAAAACAACATTTGATTTCATAACTTTACTACGATTTTAATTTTGTAAAATATAAGTCTACCTGTCCGTGAGGATCGGTAGACTTTGCAAATATAGAATAGTATTTTGACGCAACAATATATTCTAATGTTAATTATCTGAAATGTATAATTTTAATTTTTGAATTATGAAAAGAACATCAATACAATCACCGTATTTTGCAGCTTACTACCATCGTCTTATGAAGAGAAAGAATGGTTTTAAGAAAGGCATGATAAGAGACAGAGGAGAGATTTTAAGACTGTTGTCTATTATATGGAAAACCGTATCAGAACATTATGTGGAAGCTGATGCCGGTGTTTACGTAGATAACGTAGGATACTTATGCCATGTGCTTATACCGGGGCAGCGCTTTGCCGTCAGGCGGGACCTGGACATCGTGAGCAGGCTCGGCACCAACGGCTACCTCTACAACCACCTGGCTATGGATTTCGCAGACTCCAAAAGATATTACCATTTTGTAATACAAGATAGTTTAAAAAAGAAGTTAAGGGTTAAAATGAATAAAGGACGAAGATACCGATTTATGTACAATGAAATACTTGCTAAAAGAAGAGTGTTTAAAGATTTCCAGATTAAGAGAGTTTTCGAAGATAAAGAATTAGGACATAGAAAGTCGTAGAAAAAAAGTAGCGATCACCCTTTGTGGATACAGGATAATCGCTACTTTTGCATATCCGTCTACTTTCGCAAGCGGACGGATATAATGCTAACAAAATATCTTTATACAAATAAAGCTCTATGGAGGCAAAGGTAAACAATTTTCAAAACAATGCGAAGGATAGTAACATTATTTTGACGTCAGAATCCAACGAAATGGATTTATCTGTAAAATTATCTAAAATTTTTAGCTATAATGGTCATAATGTTTCTTTTATAAAAACTTCTTATGGTATATTGCTAAATGCCACACAGATGGCAAAAGCATTCAATAAGAAACCTGCCGAGTATCTAAGGTTGCCGTCTGTAAATCAATTAATTAAGTCAATGGTGGGATTTTCCCACCATTTCTGAGAATCAGATAGGTACAACTATGCTTGGAAGTCCTGAAAATGGAGGAGGTACATGGATGTTTGAAGATCCTAACTTTTGAACACACAAAATAGGACGTTATACATATTATTCATATCTTTGTGGAGGTCGGGTTTGTTTCCTGTCCTCCATTTTTTTTTAAGAGATGACAGTCGAAAATTATATCATAGAGTTAAAATCGTCTTTAAGATCATTTGACAAGCGTGATCTGATAGATGAGGTATCCATCTACAAATGGGTAGAAATTGCCCTGAAGAAGTTTGGAGGCGATATTACTATGCGCAAAGAAGCGGTAGTAGATGTCAAGCGAGGGCAGGCTCGTATGCCTGGTGATTACTTTGATCTTATTCTGGCTTTTAAATGCGATTTTAAAGGATATGAGGTGCCGGAAGGTGATAAGGTGATACCAGAACTTCAAAATACAATAGCCTGGAAAGAACGTACCGAAAGAAGTTATAGGTGGTGTTCTTGCGATGAATGTTGTAAAGACGAATGCGAGAAAGTGATAGTTGAAAAATTTTATATCAATGTTCATGATCGCGATCATGAAGTTCGTTGCTATTATGACCGGCCGGTAATGTTAGGTCTTGCTAAGCCTATGCTTCGTGATTCTTGTTTAAGTAAATGCCGGAATAAGGTAATAAAGGATAGTCCGTATGAGATAAATATCGTAAACGGATTCCTGTATGCTAATTTCGATGGGCCTATTTACATGCAGTACCGGTCTCTTCCCTTTGACGGAGAATCTAATATAATTATACCAGACACGCCTCAAGGTCTGGTATTGGATTATGTAGATAATTTTGTAAAGATGAGATTCTTTGAGGAACTGATGTATAATGGAGAAGCACAAGGGGCTGCCGATTTGTTCAAGTTGTATGCACAGCAAGATTTGGTTAAGCTGAAAAATGCTAAGACCGAACTTAAGATGATGGGTATGACATTAAAAGGCATGTACGAACCTCTTAGGCGGCGCCGTGCTGAGTTTGAGATATATACTAAGGCGTATCCTGTAATTGACAATATACTTAAATTGGTATGACGGAAGTAGTTCTATTTATATACTTAATAGTATTTTTGTCGAGTTGGATATACGTATTCGAAATATTAAAAAAATAAACAAAATGTTAGAAGTTAGTGCAAGCGAAATAGTAACTGCCGACAAAATGAGAGGCGTAGGACCGGCAAATATTATCTTCACAGCCGGCCCTAATCCGGTAGCTGAAGATCGTAGAGGCGTAGCTAAGGTAACGGCTGGTGGAGAGAGTAAGAACGTTACAATCACACAAGCTGCCGGCGAGCAGGTCGTTGTAATTCCTGAGTTCGATTATCTTGTTCTTAGATACGGATGGGAATCAGAAGACGGTTCTGATTTTGATACTGCAACTGGGTTCACCAATACAGGCATCTCGGATGTAGATAATAAATACGTTGGATGGAGTAGGCAGTGGGCTACTACCCAACAACAGGTAGGTGATTACCTTATTCATGGTGGTGATAACATGGAGTCAGGACTCGAAGGGGCACTTATTAAGATGAAGACCTTGCTATCAGCGCCGGGCATGGACGAGTCTGAGCCTAATATCAATGTCGATATCTATGGTAATTGGTATGAAAATAGAGGGCAAGGAAATGTCGTTGTGTCTTTTACAGCCTACCTTGGAGGAGAGATGGTTAAACAAGGATTTGACTTTATTAACGAAGGCGGTGAGGAGGTTTACTCCGACAGTATCACTACCAACGTTTCGGCTCATGGGGAAACCAATTACCAAAATATAAAAGGTTTGTACACTAAGATAGGTACGATGGTTTATAATAAGGAAAAGCGTGATTGTGTTATTGTTATAGGTTAAGGTGATGGAAGGTCTTTGGGATAAATACAATAGGATTAAGGAGGTATTTTATCGGGATTTTGTTTATGATTCCAGCTACACAAAGCAGGCCTCGTGCATCCCACTGTCGTCGGTTAAGAACGGGGTACTTAAATACAAAGTTAAGGTTAAGAGAGGTGCTAACAACTGGTACTTATTTGACCCGTATCCTGCAAGTGAACAACAGGGTATTATATACAAGTTTCAGATAAATGACCAGAGGTACGTTTTTATGTTTTCTAATAGATACGATGGAATGAGAGATCTTATTAATAATGCAGATGAAGATGTTGATTGTATTACTTCTGCAACAGAGAGTAGTATATATCGCAATGATTCTTTTTATATATTTGTGTAAATTATGAGGAGGAGATTCGAATATAAACATAGGGAACTTGAAGACTTTCTTATAAGGTTTTATCCAGCAGGCAATTACACATGGGTAGTTCCTGGTGGTTGTACCGAGGTGGATGTTTTTCTTGTTGGTGGAGGTGGTGGAAGTGGAAACGGTTCTGGCGCCGGAAGTGGATATACCAAGACCTACAAAAGAGACAATATAGGAATAAAACAAGGCTCTCAAATATCTGTAACACCAGGTCAAGAAATTAATATCATAGTAGGAAAAGGTGGAGAAGGTCTGTATTATGGCTATCCTGAGAAGGGAGGATTCTCTCAATTTATGAACTCATCTTACAGAGCAAATGGTGGAAATCCTTCTGGTAATGGTCTTCTTAACGGAGAAAACTCAACAGGTGGTCCTTATACTGGAGGAAATGGTGGAAGTGGAGGATCTGTAGATCAATCAGGTTATGAGTTTTACGCTGGATCGGATGGATCTGATGCCCCTGGAATAACAGACAGTAATGGGATATATCACCCACCTGGAACGAAATATGGAGGAGGAAAAGGTCAAGGATATACAACCAGAGATTTTGGAGAACCGACGGGTAAAAGAAATGCCGGAGGTGGTGGAGCTGATAGAAATAGGGATGGTGGTATGGGAGGTGAATCCGATTATGATGAAGGATGTGGAATCGGAAGAGAAGACAGAAAAAGTGGTGGTTACGGAGGAGGCGGATGCGGCTCGGGAGGAACCGGCGGTGATGGAACTGTGTTAATTAGGGGTAAAAGATATAAATCGTAAGTAGATGTTATGAGACGAAGAGAGATAAATCTGTATATACATTTCTATTGTTACTTCTGTCTGCTGATCATTCTAAATGCAGTTTGTTTAATAATCATCTAACAGTTAATACCCAGGATTTACCAAGATATATTTTTTACATTGATTCCGAACATGAGGAACTGTATTCATACAAAGACGGGGTTTTAGAAAGTAATGTGACGATAATGGATCCAGTTGATGGTTATTTCTATAATTATATTGATATTCAAATAAGAAATTTCAATGATAATCCTATCCCCGATTTTTATGTAGGTGTGGTCGATAAAGTAGGAGATTGAAAATGTATTTCTTTTCTTCACCTACTTTAGAAATCCATGATTAAATCTCTTTTGCTATCTTTGTGACAAACAGTTATAAAATGGCAGCAGAAGATAACAGAAACATAGCGGTTCCTCAAACAGGTATGAACCGAGATCTGCATCCGTCGAGTCTTACGGATCAGCATTATACGTTTGCCTTGAATGCCAACATCGAATCCGAGGACGGTAATGTTGGGATGAGATCTAATGAGCACAGTAATCTTAAATGCATTGATTTCGATGGATTTAAAGTTATTGGTTACAAGAATGATCTTACTTCAGGCAATATCTATTTTTTTATAACAAATCCTGAAACAGGCGTATCTAAAATAACTTATTTCAAGCCTGAATCCGATACAAGTATCTTATCCGATTCCGATATAGAATCTATGGTAGAAGGATCGGAGTCGTTGTGTTCTGGCATAAAAACCCTGCTGGAAGACAACGAGCAAGATCCGTGCCTTAATTTCTCTATCTACCATCCTATAAAAACCATAGAAATAAAGACAGAGAAATGTGGAAAATGTATTTACTGGACCGATGATTATAATCCTCCCAGGTATGTTATTGTAGACAAGGCTCTGACTCCTGATGATGAAGGTGATATATGGTATCATTATCATGGGTATAAGATATGCGATAAAGAATACGATAGGGACAAATTCATGCAGGAGAATGGTTGTTTTCTGGCATGTGAGAAACTTAGGGTGTTTCCGCTACTCAAACCCATGTGCATAGAGCCGGCTCAGATAGAGTACGGGGGCAGCCTGCGCTCAGGCGTCTATCAGGCTACTGTGGCTCCTTGTGACGAGTTTGGAAACGAGCTTGGAAGTTATTCTAATCCTACTAATCCTGTACCTATATTCGATGAACAGTATATTACTCAAAAAGATGGCAAATGGGGAGAACGTACTAATTTAGGTATTAGATTCGTCGTATCTAACATAGATCGTCAAGTTGAATATTTTAAGGTTGTTATCATTCAAAATACAGTAGGATACAACGGAGAAACTCAACCGGTTGTTGATTACTTTGTAGAAGGTATTCATCCTGTATCAGAAAAGACTATATTGTATTATTCGGATCTTAATAACAAACGTACTACATTCGAACACATATCCTTGAAAAAACCTGTGTATAACACATCAAGGGGGATTGTGGCTGTCGGGAATCGTCTTCTTCAATATGGTCTTACGGCGGAAAAAGAATGGAATTTACAGCCTGTAGTTTCCCTCATGGGACACTTCCTTCAATGGCAGGCATCGGTAGCCCACGAAGATCTGTATAAGGATGGTAATGCCTGTTCATTGTATGTGGGGTATATGAGAAATGAAGTGTATCCGTTTGCTATTTCTTTTAAGTGCTCCAACGGTTATAAAACTCCGGCATTTGTGTTAATACCTCCCCCTTATAAAGATGCTGCGGCAGAAATAGAAAATAAGGATACCGATAGGGTATATAAGTCCATAAACCAATATGCTCCACCTTGTTCAGGGCAAGAGCGTAAATTCAAGTGGCAGTATTATAATACGGCAGGAGATCCGAAGGATTTTGATGATGAAGAAACAGGACAAGAAGAATGTAAAAATCCGGCTACTATCGGTCAAACTATAACATTGCAAAATGATTTTAAAACTTATACGAACGTTAGTTTTACATTCAGAAGTCAGATTATAATAGATGAGGTGATTAATTATTTTTCATCTAATATAAAAGACATCGCATGTAATACCGCTACAGAAGAACCTAATAATGCTGCTGCCAACGAAATATGCGATATATTCAACAGCTACGGAGAACCTGACGATCATAATACGGAGGAACAAAAAGAAGCTATAGATGGTATCGAGGCTCCTGAGTTTGGAGCCGAGTGTACTGATGCGCATCGCCAGTATTCGCTTATTACAGCTCCGGTAGATCGTATTGTGGGTTTCCGTGAAGAATATACGTATAAGGAGCTTGAGGATATGGAGCACGTATCCACCGACTACCTATATACTACCGGCGGTGAAAAGCAGGATAAATATTCTGTGTTATTTAACTGGGAACTACAGGAACAAATGATAGAGTTCATGGACAAGTATTTCTTTGCCGATGACGAAGAAGGCGGTCATTGGGCTGGATTCTGGTCGGGAGATGATGGGACTAAGGCGTGTGCTGTATATGATTCTCTGTTACAACCGTCTGTTATATTACAGTCTATAGCCGAAGCTATTTATGTTCTGGATTCTATGCCGTGTACTTGCGGATGTTTTATAGAAGAGCCTTGTCTTAATCCTACTGTTGCTAGAAGCGATTATAACTCATTCCAGCCATCTTCTACACTTCTTGGAGCATACCTTCTTATGAATGATGTGTGGAATAACGATAAAAAAGATGAAGAGGGGAAGGTTTGTTTTAATGGAAGATGTCTTCCAGATTGGCGTGCCGGACGTTCTTCGAGCACTATCCACAACAACGCCTACAGGTCAAGGATAGCGCCTGGAGCCTTGATAAGGGACACCTGGCCTGAGATAGAGAAGAAGATAGATGATTATTCATATAATTTCCTTGATACCGGTTACGTTCCAGAAGGAGATTACGGAGATGGATGGACCTGGGATTCTTATGCTAATTTAGCTGACAATAACGTAGGCGCTCTTATTCCTGAAGATGTTAAAGGTTCTACGATGTTTACGTCAGAGTTGTTGGTATGGAGGTTTACGAAATGCGTGCTTCGTAACGCCCGTTTCCTTCATATTACAAGACCTAAAGAATGGGATGATCCTGATTTCCCGGCCAAGGACAAAGTTCTTTATCTGGAATCTTTGGGTAAAATAGATGGTCTTATGGATGCTGTGTCCACACAATATGTCCGTCTTTCTTTTTGGAAATCATTAGATCCAAGATACAAAGGAAGCAATAGGAAGATAGATAAGGATGATCTCAACTTTGATTGGGAGAAGATTATGGATGAAGGCGATAATTATGTTATTGTTGGAGCATCCCGTCCTTACTTTGGGCACATAGGCGAATCTTTCTTCGATAAGTACCCTGATGGATTGTATGTAGCCATAGACTGTCCTATAGTATCATGCCCTTGGATTTTTACCGTCCGACAGATTGATTTCTGTAAGGTTAAAGACGATGGAGAAGAGGAGAACAGTAAGAAACCGTCAAGAGGTTTGGTAGGCACATCTTACGTCCTTGGTAAAACTATATACCCCTATATTTTTGGTATCAGAGAAAAGGAAATAGACAGGATAAATGTACGGGCAAAAGAAATATCGTTAAGGGCCACAGTAGAATACTCCAGCCAGTGTACGATATGCGGGGATCGCCCCATAAACTGCGCTCCAAGGAAATACAAGTACGGTGATTTCGCTTACTGGGAATCGTCTGAGAAGTATCCTGCTAATTTTGAACTGTATGACAGCAGCAAGGTTAAGATAAGTGATCATGGCTATGAAGGCAATTCCAAGAAAGCTTACGACAATATCGTATCCAAGCTTACTGAATACTACGGTTCCCCTTCTACGGATGATAAGGGAATGATGTCTTTTAAAGGTCATAAATATGGTACGGTAGATACCAGTACCGTCTTTTGTCAACAACCTATCCGGCATTATAAGTTCCCGGACAACGATCATATGCTTTTCATGAATCGGGATGTTAGGTCTTATGATGTTCCTTCTGATATTTATCCTATAGGAATATTAGTAGACGAGGATATGATTAACGTCTTCCTTGATTTTGCTGTAGATTCCGGATTGATAACCAAAGAGCAGCGAGATATGGTTACAGGCTATGAGATATATAGAGGTGACAGACGCCTTAATCGTTCTGTTATAGCTACCGGAATAGCTTACGACATGTACAGGTATTCAGGTCAAAACTCGAATCTTAATCTGTATCCTAATTATCCGTATAATGATTTATCGGATGACTCTTTTAATTACGCAACTGAAAAAAGGGTATCGTTTATAACCCACCCATTTTTCAGAAAAGGAAACGTGTGGTATGCATTTAGTTCTCCTGATATTTATTTCAATAAGCCTGAAACCCCTACGGAGGTGGCTATAGAAGGTTTTATAAGGGGAATGTCTGTAGGAAACTTTGATGAGGTTGAAGATCATCCCAAATGGACGATATTAGGGAAACAATCATATAAGATGGCGGCTACGTTGGCTAACATCGAATCTACGGCCACCATAGCTTCTCAGATAGCGGAAGAGCTTATGAACCGTTCTACGTCTGCGTATGTAGGTGTGATAGGTAATATCAATATGGCAATGATATTTGCTTCAATGATTGCCACCATATCTGATACGCTTGCTAAAAGACCGGTATTGTATGGTAAGTATAGATATGATTGGCTCACGACATTCATAAACAATGGCCCAAGAAGAAACCATGCTTTTTATTACACGTCTGTAGGTTACTACAATAGCATGATGGGCTTCGATGATACGGCTCCATACGAACAAAACAGATTAAGGGGATTGGCTAACACCAAGAGTCTTAAATCAGGCATGTACCCCATATCCGACCCATCTACGACATCATCTTGGGTTACTGGAGAAGATGTGGGTGATGATAACCAAAACGCTTCAAAAGATTTCTTGTTTATAAATAACATAGATAGAGAATCCTCCATGTTCTTGTCTTTTGGAGATCCGGGAGAAAAGGATCCTGATACAAGCATCTTAAATTCAAAGTATCTTGTATCGTATCCTATGCAAGCCCAGGTATATGATACAAGTCGTATCCATGACCCTGTTATCATGGCTTCTGATGCTGGATCTAAAGAATCTTTTGAAAGGACGAAGATGCTGTCTTATATCTGTTCTCCGTATATGAAGCTTATGCGGTACAGACCCGATCAGTATGGAGCTATAGAAGACATAAAATGGATATCAGTAGGAGGATGTGGATTCTTCCAAGGAGGGAAACAACCGCTGTTTGGCGGTGACACCTACATATCGAGGTTTTCCATGAAACGGAAATTCCCATTTTTTTATAATACTGCTTTTGGTATAGGGGATATGATACCATTTGCTTACAATGATTACCGAAATGTCGGATTTCCCAAGTATTTCGTTAATTACGATACTGGAGAAGATATGCTTGAGCATACTGACAACGAACGTTTTAATAGCTGGACATCATCAAGCAAAGGAACGTATTCTTTTTATCCAAATAGAAAAAGTTTGTATAATTTAAATGGTGAGAACGAGGCTAAGAAATATGTGGATGGTAGATTTTATCTGTGGTCTTATGGTATCCCTCAATTCCTTGTAGAATCGGAAATAAATTGCAATTTCCGATTAGAAGGAGTAGAGCCCCATGAATGGTTTTATCCGGCTCATGGTGATTTTGCTTGGTGGACACAAGAAAAGAACGTATCTATCCATAGGGACAATGATTACAAGATAAGTCCTATCTATTCATCAAGAATGACATTAACACCTAATGTATTGCCGGCAACATACGAACGTCGTTTTTATGATTGTGCTTACCAGCGACCTAATGGTGTTATATGGAGTAGGGCTGACGTATCTGAAAACAGTCAAACAGATCCGTGGCTAACGTACAAGCCTATGGACTATCATGAGTTCCCAACCAACAACGGGAAGCTTATTCACATGAAGCGTATTGAATCCGATCAGATTCTTGTCAGGTTCGAGGATCAGGTTTCACTCCATAACGCCATAGACGTAATCAAGGAGCGCACCTCCCCAGGGCAGGCTGAGATGGGCACCGGCGGTCTGTTCGCGTCCCGGCCTCTGGAGTACAACACGACCGACCTCGGTTATTCTGGAACCCAGAGCACTGAAATAATTAGTTCAGAATTTGGTCACTTCTGGGTAGATACTAAAAGAGCACAAGTGTTTATGACCGATCCGAACGGACGTAATCTCAAGGAACTTAGTGTAGGTATCAGACATTGGCTCAAGCGTCATCTTCCGTTTAAGATTCTTAGATACGGAATAACTAATATCTTAACCGGCACAGAGATGACAGAAGAAGATACAGACAATAAATTTATCGGTCTTGGTCTGTCTCTTGGATGGGATAACAGGTATAAGAGAGTACTTATCACGAAAAAAGATTATATACCTGTTAAGAACCCGGCATATTACAAATATGATGGTGGAAGGTTCTTGTACAATGAAACAGAGGTGTTATCAAACGATAAGGAAATATCTTTAAAAGACGAACAGTATTTTAAAGACGTGTCGTTCACTATCGGATATTCGTGTCTGAAGCAAGAATGGATTTCTTATTATTCGTTCTGTCCCGACTATTATATAGAACAGCAACAATATTTCCAAACAGGTATAAACTTCCCGGCATCAGACGAAGAAGGTGGCTTATGGAGTCATTTGCTGACGAATAAGAGCTTCCAAACGTTTTATGGAACAACATATCCATTTATATTAGAAGTGCCGATAAAAGAGAAATATAACGGTTCTACGCTGGCTTCTGTTGAGTATGAGCTTGACGCAAGGAAATACGTTGATGATGTGAATTACACACTTGACAGGAAAGTAGGTTTGGATACGATAACTATCTACAACGACACAAACAACTCAGGTGAAATTCATCTTGTTCCAGAAGAAAAGAATAATTTAGCGCAACGTATATCGTATCCGAAGATCGTAGGCGACCATACCGAGGTTCTGGATACTGAGGTATATAGAAGACATAAGTTAAATGACTTCTTCAACAGGGTTGACGATGACCGATCTGAAACACCTATCTGGATCAAGGACGATAACGATATAAATAAGTCAGTTAATCCTGATTCTCTTAATTTCAGACGGTCATGGCTGGATAGGTTAAGAGGAAGTTGGATGCTGATGAGGATAAAGAAAGTAATTAGCAACCGAAAGATTATATTCCAGTGGTTGATTTCTGAAGATAAGATTAAGAATAGATAATATCGTATTACCCTCTGCCTATTAGCAAGTAGAGGGTAATACTTTTAAGTGCAAGGCTGTGTATAACCACTTTATATTATTCACTACATTTATTTATCCAAATTAATACATTTTAAATCATTTTAATTTGTAAATCATATTTTAGTAGTCATTTTGATATATTTTTTTTCAAGCAGTGGTAGTAATATCACTGCTTTTTTTGTATAACACTTTAAAGAAAACAACAACAAATGGGAAAGTTTAACAAAAAGGATGAAGGTGTTAAACCTACGATCGTGAATCACATGGGAGAGAAGGCGTATAAGCCTAACGCAGAAGAAGAGTTGGTATCTACGGTAATGACTACCATGTTGTCTGATTCTTATTATGAGAAAGAAAAAGACAAGGTGAACAGGATTAAGGACCTTATGGATCAAGTAGATCCATATTTCGCAGCACAAACAGCATTGTATGTCAGGAAAGAAGGAAAGCTTAGGTCGGTAACGCATCTTATGGCTTCTGTCCTTGCCAGCAAAGCATCGGGTAAGGAATGGGCTTCAAGGTTCTATAATAAGATCGTTATGCGTCCTGATGATATGAGCGAAATCCTTGGCTGCTATGCGGCTCTTAACGACAAAAATCCAAAGAAGTTAAGAGGAATATCCAGCGCTATTAAGAAAGGATTTAAGACGGCTTTGGAAGGTCTTGATCCGTATCGGATTGATAAGTATAAGATGGACAGTAGGGTCATTACTATGGTTGACTTAGTAAACTTATTTCACCCTAAAGGCAATCAGGCTAACAAAACGGCTTTCCAGTACCTTATAGAAGGTCGGTCTTTGTCTGGATTATACGAAAGCAAGATTCTTGAAAAAGAAATGTCTAAAGCCGGACAGGACAAGAAAGACAATAAGGAAAAGAAAGAAGCTTTAGGTGACGCTATTCGGGACGTGGTTTCTAATGTAAAAGGTATGCCTATTTTTAATATGGTTCGTAACCTTGTAAACATAATCAAATACGCGCCTGATCAAATAGATGAAGTTTGTAGGCAGCTTACAATAGAAGAGAAGGTGCTTAATTCGAAGATGCTTCCTTTCCGTTTTGCTTCAGCTTTCAAAGAGGTTGAAAATATAGGCACTGATGATTCCGAAAATGATATTGTATTTGAGTCGGATAAAAAACGTGCTAAATTAACAGCGCGTAACAAAGATAAGATTTTAGATGCGTTGGAGAAAGCCATAACCATCTCCTGCAAGAACCTGCCGGTATTGGAGGGGCGGTCGGCTATCCTGATTGACCACTCTGGCTCTGTACGTGGAGATATGGGAGGATCTTCTGAGGTGTCTGCCTTTAGCAAAACAAGTACGGCTGTCATTGGTAACTTGTTTGGTTGTATGATTGCTTCTGTGCTTCCTGACGTATTTATTGGTATGTTTGGTGACAAACTTATCAATTACGAATATGATAGAAGTAAAGGTGTTTTATGGAATAACAAAAAATCTTTTACTGCCGGAGGAGAATGCGGTGGTGCCACTGAAAACGGTCTTTTTGCATTCTTGGATAAGTGCGTTAAAGATAAGATCAAAGTAGATAACTTGTACGTTATTTCAGATATGCAGATAGGAGACGGTGAATCTGTTGTATGGGAGAAAAGTTCCAATTATAAATATGGTAAATTCGCCGAACTTTTGAAAGGGTTTAAAAAAGTGAATCCAAATTGCAAAATCGTTTCTATTTCTATTCAAGGATATGGAAGTGAGATGTTTTACAGAGGATCTAATATCTTGAACATAGCTGGCTGGTCAGAATCTATCTTCGATGTTATTAACAGCAAGTTCTGTGGATATAAGAATATGATTGAAGAAATTAAGAAAATAAAAATATAATCATTGATTTTGCTTCAATAGTAAACAAGTTTTAGCTTTAAAGGTATAGCCGAAGAAGTACGTGAGTATATCTTCAGCTTTTTGTTTATCTTTGTTGAAAAACAGTTTGTTATGAAACAAGTATTATATAAAAATGACATATACCCCTATAATGTAAGGGTATTGCTTGGGGCAGATGAAGAGTATATAGTTAAGACGTTCGCCAACCTGGAAGTAGAAGATCAGAGCTGGGAGGGGTGGACTGATGATTATGGTGGCAGAACTATTTTCGTAGGAAACCGAACCAATCACAGGAAAGAAATATGTTTCTTGTTTCATTCACTGTCTAATATGGATGTTAGAACCATAGGACACGAATGTCTGCACGGTCTTTCCCTTTATTGTAAGTATCTTAATATTAACTACAGTTTTGACGCCGGAGAAGATGAGCACGCTGCCTATCTAATGGGATGGTTGGTTGACAAGGTTTGTGATGCTTACCACAAATTTAAGAAGGAGGAAGAAAAATGAAAGAAAAAGAATTTGATTTTGTGATATATCCACTAAAGTTGATTATCACCATAGGGTTAGATTACAAAACATTGTGTGATCGTTTTGAGAATGCAGAATTGGATCATGAAGGAGAATGGGGAGATGAAGGCGATTTAGATTCAGAAGTCTCTTTTATGAATCTTGTTCGTGATAAGGGAGATGATAGAGCTTTTAAGTTATTATGGAATTTTCAAAGTGAGAATGATATGACTATACAAAACATATGTCATGAATCATTTCATGCAGCTATGTCGGTATGCCAACATTGTAATATGTCTCTTGGTTTTAAGGTGGGAGAAGATGAACACGCAGCTTACATAGCTGGATTTGTTGGTAACTGCGCAGGTGAAATGTTTGGATTCTTAGAGGAAGAAAAAGATGGCAAAGAAGAATAAATCAGATTGGAAGCCCTCAGAAAATATCCTAAAATATTTGAAATCGCGGGAAAAGTTTGAGTCTGAATTATATGACGATAAGAAGGGAAATATAACAATCGGGTACGGATTTCATCTTCCTCATCTTCTTAAAAAATACAAGAATGGTATAACAGTAGAAGAGGCCGATAAGGAATTTGAAGGTGTAGTTAATACGTTTGTTCCGGAATTTATACGAAGAACTCCTGATTTCAAGAATCTAAACAATAATCAGCGAGATGCTTTGTTTAGTTTGTTTTACAATACAGGAGGACCAGAGTATTCTAAAAGCCCAATGCTTTTCAAATACCTTAAAGAAGGTGATTATGATAAGGCAGTGAAAGAAATAAATCACAATGAAAACGAGAAAGGTATGGGCGGCCAGAAGAAGCGCCGTGCCTTCGAGCGCCGGGTGTTCTCTACGCCGACATACCAGCCCTGGACGGTGGATGATGACAGTAACTATGTCCTGATTGAAGACAAGCCTGTAGAGAACGAATCTATAGAAAAAGATACTAATGATTCAAAGTATGAAGACGCTCGCCATGTGGAAGCTAAATATGGTTATACAGGTTATATAGGTGGAGGATATGACGGAAATAAGGTCAGGGTATCTGATTCGAATATGAAATCAGTTGGTATATCCAATAACGCTGATCCTGATAAGTGGTATGAATCCGTTAATCCGATATTAGACACTGATCCTATTAGTTTAATAGCCGATTTTATTCCTACTATGAAACGAATGTTGGATCCTAATAGGGAGCGATTGGGGGAAGATACAGCCACGGATTTTGAAGAAAAAATGTGGAAAGCTTACACGGATGGAGATATAAGTAGATTGCCGGCAAGCAAGTATCGTTTTGATGACGATGATGATGATGCTCAGTATGTAGGATTGCCTCAAGAACAGGCTATTTTGATACAATCTTTATTAGATAAAGAGTATATGAACAATATGCTTGACGAAGCATATAAGAATGTTGATGAAAAAAGTAAACTAAAAATAAGAGATTATAAGAAGGTCCTTGATAAACTAAATAAAAATATATTTGAAAATCCAGGAAAATGGATTTTAGTAAATGAAGGTGTAAGTCCATTTAGAGAAGAAGTATATGGTGACAATTTTGAAAAAGTAAACGAAACTTCTGGATTGGGTGCGTTGAAGAATTTCAGTGTAAGATGGGATCCGGATGCTGGTATGTTAGATGTTAAGGATGATTATGATTTTAGTCGAAAGAAGATAGCGGAAGACATCATACCAGAAAGGGATGTCCCTCTTAGGATAAGGGAGCGTATCAAATACGATCCTAAAAAAGGTAGTGTGCTTCGAAATAATGATAAGGTTTTACCTAAAAGATTTGTAAGGAAATACGAAGAAGGTGGAGAAGCTAAACATTGGTGGAGTGATACAGACAAGAGAGATGAGATTATAAAAAGACAAAATGACAATGGAGAGTGGCAAGAAAAGAGGAGGAGATTACTTGAACAAGCTCATTCAGATCTTGAAAAAATAGTAGATGATGTAAGTAAGATGGAGGAAGGCGGCGTGATTGGAAAACAGCGTGAAGCATATGAATACTTTACTGGAAAGAGAGGTATGTCTAAGATACAGGCGCTCGCCATCATAGGTAATCTCATGGCTGAATCCGGTCTTAAAGATGACATATACGGAGACAACAGAACATCATACGGCATACAACAATGGCATAATGAGCGCATGGATAAGTTATTCAAGCACGCCAGAAAAAAAGGTCATTCTACACCCACATTCAAAGACCAACTTGAGTTCTTGGCTGACGAATACGAAGGAAAGACCGGATATTCTAATTTCTTATACACAAGAAAAGGAAAAGAAGGACCAGGGTATTACAACTACAGCCGGCAGGACTTTATGAACGCCGATAACCTTAAAGATGCTGTAATAGCTTGGAACCAAGGAGCAGGACGTCCTCATAAGAGTGTTATAAGAAATGATGACCGTTATAACTATGCTATGGAAGTTGCTAAAAATCTTGGTTTGGAAATTGAAGAAAATTCAGTATCCTTGTATGGTCAAATGGGATTCGGAGATGCTGGTGAAATAGCAGCATCGGTAACACTTCCAGAGGTAGAAGTGGCAGCCGCCCTCCCTAACCCGGAAGCTCCGTCCCCGGAGAGACAGTCCGAGGAAGAGAGATTCCGTACATGGACTGAAACGTATGGTAAAGATATCGTAGCTCATTTGTTGAGTTTAAAAGAAGATAAGGATGATGATAAAGAACTACGATACCAGCAGCATATGAAGGAAAACGAAGAAGATAAAAGACGAGCCTTTATCCAATCAGTCCTTCCCAGTATTCAACTCCGGATTAAGGGAGTGACAGAAGTTTAATTGAAACCAATTTTTTTTCATATCAATGTTTCTAAAGCCGAGCCATAGACTCGTTACCCGGATTCCGATAGACTCGTTACCCGGATTCCGAAGGATGAAGGACGTGATCAAGATGGCTCGGCTTTCTTATGCTTCGTAACGATTACAATTTGCAATCAATGATAGGAGCTAATGATCCGAACCTACGCTTGGGCTAACGCTGTCCTGCCTCACAACACACGACGGCCTCGCCTACCTGCCTGCCTGTTTATCTCGTGGCTACTCGTAAAACTGTTATCGCTTCTCTCAACCTCACTCCCTTCGGTCGATTCGGTTTCAATCGCTTTATATAGATATTGAAAATATAAAAATATATTTTCGTTCTTTCGCATATCTCCCTCCGGTCGATATCCTCAATCACTTTTAATCTCAATCAGGCTAAAAAGTAAATAGTCGTAATGATAAATTATTAATCGTTCCGAAATCTCACTCACTACGTTCGATTCGATTCCGAAACTATAAAAGTATATTTAAAACAAAAGTAAATAGTCGTAATGATAAATTATTAATCGTTCCGAAATCTCACTCACTACGTTCGATTCGATTCCGAAACTATAAAAGTATATTTAAAACAGTATTGATATTTAAAAAATATGAATAACATATAAATATATGAAATGAATACGACTGAATGGAGTATGAATGGAATATATAATAGGGGAAATTTATTTATCCTATTATACCTTTAGATAACTTGTCCCACCACTGACGTTCAGGGACTTACGGGTACGGTACGAATCGGTTACGTTTACCATACCTATATGAAACAAAAAACCCTGTATCCTATTTTTCTCAAACCGGATACAGGGTCGTGCAATTTCTTTACTGTTAGTATGAATACTTTTCGTATATTTGCACAAAACCAAAAAACAATGGTAAAGATAGCAGAAATGACATATTGCGACAAGCTTCACAAATCACTCCTTAAAAAGGAGGCGGTTTCACCCCTTGAGGTTATCTATAATAACCACAATCAGTTAGGCTATAATGTAGTACGCAGACCAGCCGGTCAATGTTTAGGCAATTTAAAGTATTTTAATCTATTTTATAACGGGAGATTTGATAGGTGGTACAAAGTTGATGAGAAACAAAGGGTTGGTAAATACTTTGTCATCACCGACTACTGGAAGGATCGCGTGCGTTGCTTCATGGTCTGGAACTACGGATTTGGTCGTTATTTTCCGTACAATGATTTTGTGGAGGCTATGGTTTATGATTACCGTCGTTTTGGTCGTCTTTGTAAGCCTCGTAGCAAGAAAGCTCAAGAAGCTGAAGAAAAGTGTGTTAGGTTTTATGTTAGGTCTCAGATAGACTTAATGAGAAAGAATGGTTATCAGGCTTTTAGGGCCCAATTCGCAGAAGAGCATCCTGAATACTTCATTGGAAAAGAACGTACCACATTTAGATGTCTCAATGGAGCTCTTAGTAGAGATGAGAAGATAGCCGCCTGTCATGCTCATAAAAGAGATCTCAGAACCAGCATATTGGATAGCTTTGCTGATAGGATTGCCAAGCACCCAAGCACGGCATGGTCCTGGTTTTCACATGCAACAGATAAACAAGGTAAAAATCGAATGTGCTTCTCAGAGAAGGCTTTGATGTTTTTAAATAAGCGTCTTAGAAATAATGGTCTTAAGGAGTTATCTGCATCATATTTGTATAAATCATTCAGGCTTAGGTTATTAAAGCGATTTGATGGGAAATACAATTCTGTTCGTTCGTTTCTTAATGCGGTGGTGATGTCTGCCTTATCCTCAGATGTTATTGCCAAGGCTATGAAGAAAATCCAGAGCCCGGTTGTGTTATCTATATACAGGAAAGTTATCAAGTTGTACAAGAAGAAAGAAAAGGCTGTCAACGCTCCTATAAATAAAGAGGCTCCACCTCTACCATCTTGATTTTTAAACTGATTCGATTCCGTTGGATTTTCTCATCCGTTTCTCTTATCTTTGTGAAAAAAGAGAAGATATGAGATTACGAATCATAAAAAATCGTCCAATATTCGCACCAGGAGGTAGTGTTCAAGACGTTACCCAGCAGGCGGACACGACATCTAATCCTTATATCAATATGGACATGTCTAATGTTCCTGGTATGATTGAGATAAATGAGGATATAAACAAGATGGAGGCTGGTTTTGATAATATAGTAGGTCCTGATTATTCTACTATAAAATTACAGGAGCCTTCTATGCCCACCATGAACGTAAATAATAACGTCACCGTAGATCCGTCGTCTATGCCGAAGGGTACTGTAGTGGATGTTAATGATGCTAACAATGAAAAAGATAAGCGATCTCAAGACGGCAATCCTCTTGATCCTATGACTATGCCGTATTACTCGCCTGATCTCGGTGGTCGGGCTCAGATGTTTGGTGCCAGTCTTGGCCGGATAAGAGCCGGTAATAAGGTGGGCGCTAACGTTGCTCAAGCTGCCTTGTCTGGTGTTAGTTTAGGATTAGGTCTTACCCGTAATATCATGGGGGCTTCATCTGCTGCGTATGCAGCCAGCAGGGACGAGCAGGCAGCGAGGGAAAAACTTGCCAAGGAGCGCCGTCAGCAATTCATCAAGTGGGAACGTGAAGGTGGTGGCGTGAATTTAGGTAACGGTCAGAAGATGGATACGTCTGATATGACCGGCGAATATATTTATCCTCTTCCCAAGTCTATGGAAGATGCTGCGAATGTAGAGATAGAGAAAGGCGAGTACGTGCTGACTCCTGACTCCGTAGGACCTATGGAAGCCAAAGGGAACAGACATGAAGATGGTGGCACTCCCGTTGATTTGCCTGAAGCTCATATTATTTCAGATTACCGTACTATCGATGATGATTTTGCTTCTTATATTAGAGAAAATTATGGTATTAAGGCAACGTCTAAAGACACATATGCTACACTCCTTGATCGATATAAGAAGAAGATCGGTTTGGCTGATAAGTACGAAGATCAGGAGCGTGTATATAAGAGATTAGAGAAAAATGAAGATGTAAAAGATAAAAACACATCCAATCTCAATGCATCTATTCTTTCTAAGTACGTTAATGAAAATCAGAAGGAGATAGACGATCTCGAAACACAATTTCGTTCTTTTGCCGAAATCGTTTATGGCAAACAGGAAGAATCTAAGCGTAACGAGAAGATGGATGCTTTTTTCAGGGATGGCGGGGTTGTTGATCTGAATCAGGTAAAGAAACAAGCTAAGGCTTTTAATATTGCAGAATCAGATGCTAAGAACTGGATATATGACGAGTATGTTAAGCAAACCAGAAAAATGGCTGAAGGTGGACCTACTCAGAAGGAGCTGGAGGAACTTAGAAAGAATGCTATCGGCTACAATAAGCTTATCAATCAGTTATTTGGACGAACTCTTAATATGACTGTATCTGATGTTAGTGGTCGTGAGCAGATTCTTAATCCTGATTCCAGTGTCAATGCCAACCAGAATCTCCAACATAGAAGCAATTTAGGATACGGCAGGGTAAATGATAAGGCGGTATCTAATTTGCTCGACATAAACCGATGGGCTAACAAGTACAATACGGATGGGGATTTTGATACAGAAGGTTTCCAGAAAGGATACAACAGGCAATTAAATGCATTGTGGGCGTTAGCTGATGTAGGCGCTATTACGAATGCTGATGCAGCCAAGAAATTCAGAGATGAATACGGATTCTGGGGCCAGGACGCCGGAAGCTACGGAGGGAATCAGGCTTATAATTCATTTGCCGTAGATGATAAGTTTGGTCAGACAACAGCTACTCGTTCTTATTATGGGTTGGACGTTGTTTCGGCAGAGCAAAAAAGATTGTTAAACGAAAAAGGGATAAAGAATTATGTTGACTTATTTGGTGATAAATCTGATGCCGCTAATAAGATTCTGGGCTCCGATTATAATAAGTTTGTTGCTTTAAGAGATAGTGGGTTAATGCCGGAAATAGACTTCGTTCTTGAGTCTGTTAAACCAGAAATGAAGCCTATTGAGGCCGGTCCCGTAGCACCAGGCCTTACACCGCCTAAGATTGGATCTACTGGAAGGATAGAGGTAAAACCGAAAGCAAGTACGCCTACGACTGCAACCGACACCGATACAGAGGAGGTGGTTGAAGACAACGGACCTAAAGGACAGGGCAGACCGGCGGCGTTCGGTCCTATTTTCCCGGAGATGCTGAGAACGCTCGATACAGGCTTGGAGATAGAAGGTCTGGAAAGGCATCAGGCTCCGAGAATAGACCCGGTTCTTCAATCTGCTGATCAGTATATCAACGAGCTCAACCGCGCGACATCGGCTCAGTTGGACGCAGTAGGTGACGTGCCCGACTCCCAGCGCTCTGCTATTCTGGCTAATATGAACGCCATAGCCGGAAGCAATATAGCCAAGTACATTAACGAAGTAAATTTCAATAATGCAAGGCAAATAAACGAAGCTGATAGATTCAATGAAATGGCTTATGTTCAGACAGACGATAAGAACATAGCGGAAAGGCAACGTTATGAATCTGGGTTATTGAAGGCTATGGCTATAAGGGATGAAAATCTTGCTCGTTATTATGATAGCATAAACAGCGAAATACAGAATAAGTTCAATGTTCGTACATCGTTGAATACCATAGCTTCCATAGCTCCGAATACGAGAATGCTTCCAAGTGGCCAAATTATTTACGTTCAAGGTAATCAGGATGTGATGAATATGGGTGATTATTCTACACCTTACTTGAGAAGTTTAAATGAAGAAGATGACGAAAATAAAAGAAGAAGGAGGACCAAATAGTGGCTTCACAGTATAGTATTTTAAGGCAATATGCCCCGTATGTTAGTCCTTACAACATAGATCTTGTTAAGGACGTCATGATGTACAAACAGCAGAAGGTTGATGCTGCTCGTGAAAAGATCTATACCCAGGTAGATTATCTTATGGGTCAAGAGATAGATAAGCCTGAAGCCCGCGCTTATATGGAAGATAAGATGTCAGGTGTGATTGCTAACATCAATCAAAAATTCAAAGGCGTGGATCTTTCTTCTGATGGTGTTACGAGAGCTATACAAGGAGAGATCAGTTCAGTGTTGGATGATACGGTCATTAACGCGATTTCCGGCACAAAAGAAGGCAGGAGAATGCATAAAATGCTATCTGATTTACAAATAAATAATCCAGAACTTTATTCTGCTGCGAATGCTTATGCGGCTTTAAAGCCGTATAATGAATGGGTGAATGATGGAAAGGCTGGTTCCCGTCTTGCTCCTCTTCAATATACTCCTTATACTGATTATAATAAGGAATTAAAAGATAGGATAGATTTTATAAGCAAGCTTCATAAAGGAGCTAAAGTTCAGATTCCTATTCTTGACAAGGATGGTCATCCTACCGGGGCAGTACAAGAAGTAACTAAGGATATGCTTACTCCTGAACAGATAGCTTCTTTTGCATTGTCAGGGTTATCAGATAAAGCAAGGCAGCAGATGCAGGTGGAGGCTATTTACATGGTAGACTCTAATCCCTCTTTATATTCGTATGATTCTGTTCTTGGTTTTATGAATAAGCAGATAAGTGATAAGCAGAGGTATGTTGATGCTCTTACTGCCGATCTTTCTGGTTTGGGTTCTGATCCTGCAAAGAAAGAAATGGTTGAAAATGAAATAAAGAGAGCCAAATCTGAAATAGCTTCCATGAAATCTGAATTTAGCAGAATGGATGAAAGGACTTACGATCCGTATCTTGGAGCGATGAATGTTATTGAAAATAATTTTATTAATAATGCTGCTGCTTCATATGCTTATGATAATTCGTCTTTCATAATCAAAGCCGACGAGCTTTACTGGAAAACCAAAGAATATAATCAGAGGGAAAGATTAGCTAATTTGAATTTCGAAAAATGGAAGATAGAATTTGAATATGGTAAGAATAAGGATGAAGCCAGAATAGCAAAACTTATGTCCTCTGGTGCAGGAGCAGCAGGCGGCAGAGCTGGAAGCCGAGCCATGCAGGTGGGCGTTGGCACAAACTCTGGTGGAACTATTTCAGCTAATCCTATCGAGACTAAAAATATTAGCATATCAGAAGAAACTCATAAGAAGTTTAATAAGGCATATACAGATCTTGTAACATCCGGAAGTAGACTATCTACGGCCCTTGGTGCTGAAAACATGAAAAATATTCAAGCTGCCATATCAAGAAATATGACGGATGAAACATCAGGATACAAGTATCTTATGGATGAAGAAAAACTTCTTAAGTATATAAAGGACAATGGAGGTCTTTCTAATGATATGTTTGATAAGCTACCTATGGCAGAGAGAAAAGCTGCCACAGATGCTTATATGCAGCTTAATAGCGCTGTAGACAAGATGGATATAGAGAATGATAGAATTAAGAAGGAGAATAAGATTTATGATAATATTGTATCTGAAATAGCAAATGCGATCGCGCAGAAGGAAGGAGGTAAACCCGAAGAATATATAGCCTATGCTACAGCGTTATCCCTTAATGATATTTTAAGAAAAAATAGAGGTACAGTCGGCGATGTAGAATCTGGAGTAAGATATTATGGAAAAGGATTCTCGCCTGCTGATATAGCTACTATAAGAAAGAGGGTGAAAAATGATGGCATTGATTTATCTAAAGTATTTGAGAGGGATAGCAAAAGTGGCAGGTATTTCTTAAAAAAATATGATGATGTAAAAAATAGTTTCTCGGATGGTGAAGAAAAGGTGTTTTTTAATGCACTGTATTCTATTAGTGGAATGGAGGGCGTTGGAAACTATGCAGTAAGTGATATTAATATAGCTGATCAAATAACTAAGGTTCAAGATGATGGTATAAATGAGATACGTAAAGAATATCTCGAACTGTATTCACCTAACACAGTAACGTATTCAACCAAATTAACCTCCAAGGAGGCTGGTTATAGAGAGATGGGGGTTCTCAGGGATCTATTTACTAAGAAAATGGCAGAGCATCCTGTTGGTAAATCTAAATCATCATCGGCAACTATTGAATCATTTTCTTTGACAGAATCGGGAATAGCAGACAATGGAGAGAAGACCTACAGTTTGGTTGCTAATCATACTGGTGAAAGAGAGGAAATAGATATTGTTGAGGTATCTGAAACAGAGTTGATAAACAATGGCATAGATCCTGGTATTAATACTCCTTCCGTCGATATAGGTGGATATGAAAGTGGTATTATAAGACCTACATTTGGAAGTGATACCAATATGTGGTATCCGAAGATGCTTGAAAATTCAGATATATCACCCGCTTATGCTTCTGTATCTTCAATGATGAAAGTGTTATCGGATATGATAAATGAATCTGGTAATAATTTAGATGATATGCCAGAACAAAAGGTTTGGCTTCTTAATGCAGCTAAAGATATATTGGATAACAGTGGAAAGCTTGGTGTAAAGGTTGAAGGTTATGATCCTAAGACAAGTTACGGTTATGGATATGAGACAAGGCTTTATCTTATGGAGAATGGTAAACCTGAGTTAATAGATTCGTTTGATACTCCTAATGTATGGTTTGCGGATAATGTGTCTAAAGAACTTGCTGTTGCGCCTCAGAAAAAAATAGTTGATTTTGTTGTGGCAGCCATAACAGAAGAGATTAAGGATATGGTGGCAGCAAAAGAAGGAGGTAATTTGCCTACGTCTTTGAATAAAAACGGCAAGTTGATGAAGTTGTTGAATAGTGTAAATAGGGAATAATATATGGAAAATAAGGAACAGACATTGGTAGAGAAATCAGGTTTCTTACCATCTACTGGATTAAGAGGGTATAATGCCGGAGTTCCTACGCGATATGAAGAAGAATCTTCTCTTATTGAGGGAGCAAAAAGAGAGATGGAGAGGATGAAAGTAGGTTCATATACTCCCCCGGTATCAGCCATAAATCCTGATGATGATTCAGAAAAAGGATATGATATTAGCGGAATAGATACTTCTTTTGATGTAGACACATCTTTTTCTGGACTAAAATCGGCTCTGAATGGTGGAGATGATCCAAGAAAGAAGAAAGAGGAGTCTTATAATAAGTTAAATTCCATGATAAAATCTATTCAAGATAAATCAAGGAATACTTATTCTGGTAAACAAACGTCTTATGGTGAGGTTATAGCTGGTAATCAACAGTCATCTGCTGCTGATTTTGGTGTATTTGGTAAAGGAAGAACTATTAAGTTAGATGAAGCATATGACTTTTTATCCGATGGGAACATCGGTCTTGCAAAGTTTAAAAGTTATATGCCAGGAAGGGATAATGAAGATTATTACGGAAGAAGGCAAACTACTTGGAATAAGGCTGTTAATGGCATAGGGAAGCTTGTCACAAAAACAGCATTATATGGTGTATCAGGAGTAGTAGGTATTATCCCGGCTGCGTATAATCTTATAAAGACTGGTACGTTATCTTCTGCATTTGACAATGATTTTACACGAACCATAAATGATATAGATGAAAGAATAAACCACTCTCTTCCTCATTATTATACAAGAGAAGAACGTGATATGGGATTTTTGCAGAGTCTTGGAACTGCAAATTTTATTTTTAATGATGTTATTGGAAATGGTCTATCGTTTACGGCAGGAGCTATTTTGTCTGCCTACTTTACAGGTGGGATGGGTGTGTCAAGTCTTGGAGCTGTTGGTGCTAAAGTAGGGATGAGGGTGGCCGGAAAGATGGCGGCGTCTAAGATTGCGGCAAGTGCTGTAAAATCCGCTTTTGGAGCGTATAGGGCAGGAGCGATGTACGGCAGGGCCATAGGCAATATGGCCAAGGTAGGAGTAAATACGTTCGTGGGCGCCGGCTGGGAGTCTGCCGTGGAGGCTCAGTCCTTTATGAAAGACTCTGAAAGTAAATACAAGGGATATTTTAAAAATATGTATGGTCGGAATCCTAATCAGTCTGAGATGGCTGAATTTAAGAGTTCTATTTCCGATACGGCAAACAGCATATTTTTAGCTAATATGGGTATAGTTGGATTATCCAATTATCTTCTTCTGGGAAAATATCTTGGAGTAGACACTGGTTTTGCTTCTAAATACATACCTGGATTAAAGGGTGTATCAAACACATATAGGGGATCAAAGAGTTTTGTAGATCGCTATTTGTTTGGATTAGGGACTAAGAAGGTAGCGGGTGATGCTGGAAGATTACAGACGGTAAAAGCAAATTTATTCCAGAAATCCTTAGCTACTATTTGGAATGTATCTAAAAGACCCATATCTGAAGGTGTATGGGAGGAAGGCATGCAAGGTGTTGCTCAGCGCATGGGAGAAGATTTTATTAGATCAAGATATGATAAGACGTATCTTGATGCTACGTCTTCTATAGTTGATTCTTTTTCTAAGGCCATAGCTGAACAATTTACAACCAAAGAAGGATTGAAAGAGATTGGTATAGGATCCCTGATTGGTGGTTTGTTTGGAGCCAGAAATGGTGCTTTTGGTTTATATGAAAGGAGAAATAAAGAGCGTACTATTAATACTGATGTTGAGAAATTTAATAGTAATAATGCTTTTACTTCTCAATCTGTAAAAGACTCTATGCGAAATTTAGCCGAATTTAATGCTCAAATGAATGATCCTGAATCAGATTATTATTCTAAATTTGAATTATCTGACAGAATGGGAATGTTAGAGGATACGGCTAACAATTTCAGGTCAATGGTTAAAAGCCTTGACGAAAGTGAGTTGGCTTCTGAAATGAAAGTAGATGAAGAAACTGTTAAAAAATACAAGGAAGATATTATAAAAGATTTTGATAAGAAGTTAGCCAATTATAAAAAAGCTTCTTCTTTTGCTGAGGCTATTACTGCTGAGACTTCATCTGATCTTTATCGATCTAATGTTGCTAATGCTGTGTTTAAGGGGTTGGATGCAGAGGATATAGCAATGGAAGCATCAAATGATATTGCTGATTATGTAAATGACAATAATTTGTTTGATGATATAAATACGTTTTATTCATTATCAAGTCAAGCTTTTGATATAGCTAATCAGTTAAGGGAATTGCGTAATGAGATCAATGATCTGAATGCTGAAATAGAGAGGTTGGCTACAACTCCAAGAAGAGTAGAGGATGGCAATGATACCGAAGCAGAGGCTATAAAACAAAAAACTATTAAATACGATAATCTTAATAAGGAATATAGAAGGTTGTCAGAAGATCTTCTTAGTAGTTATAAAGAAGTATTTTATTCTTTTGATCCTGGAGTATTAGCTCTTGAGTTGTTTAAATCCGAAACAATAACTGCTGAAGATATATTGAAAGCTTATGACTCTGTAGCTTCTTTAAGTACTTATATTGAGAATAATAAAGGGAAGAAAGAAGCAGAGGATTTAAGAAATATGGTGGTGAAATACCAGCAAGCCATTACCCAATATAAGGTTTTACGGTCATTTATGAACTCCATACAGGATAAGAAATTCATGAGACATGATTTTTCTTTATTTTCTAAGTTTTTAAATGATATGGTATCTTCTAATACTAAATCTATAGAAAGTGATCGTTTTTACCAGACAGAGGGTAATAATATCAGTTTGGATGAAAAAATAGATGAGCTTCTGAATAATGGAGAAATAAATTCAGATGAAGCATTTACCATGAAAGTATTTGGTCATCTAAACGATGGTATAACTCAGAAGCCGAAAGAAGATATATTGTCTGATTTTGATTATGAGTCGGCAATGGAAGATCTTTTGTCTGCACCTATAGAGGTTAAAGAACGTATCGTAGATAAGATATATACAGGTAATCAAGATCTTTTATCTCCAAGGGAGAAGGAGATATATGAAAAGTATAAACAGGATATTGATGATTATATATCAAATCTTGGTGATAGTCCGGCTAAGATGATAAAAGATTTATCAGATAAAGTTAGGAGACTTACTGAACATCGATCTGTGTATGAGGATAATAAAGCTATTATTGATATGGCTAAATCCAATTTAGAACCAGATCAAAGGAAGGAACTTGATGATGCTATTTCTTCGTATGTTGATATAATGAACAGACGGGATAAAGGGGAGAAGGTTGACGAAGATAAGCTTGCTGATTCGGTATTTACCATAGAAGATCTTGGTCAGGTTGGAAACATCACAGATCTCCTTCCTTATATTGAACAAAACAGGATTATTGACAAAGGTCGTATTTCCGAATCTACGTTAAGTAATTTTGGGGAGGATGATGCTAATATAGATTCTCTTGTAAATGAATTAGACGAATCTGATAATACACCTGGAGCTAACATAGATAGTGCCCAGAATCCAGAGACGTTGATGGTAAGAAGAATCTCCAATGATGGCAACGAAAGGTATGAAATTGCGGGTCTTAGAGCTGATAAATTTATATCTTCTATAAAATCATTGGTTCCTATTCAAATAAGCTCTGAAACGAACGCTAATGGTACTAAAAGGTATTCTCTTAACATAGGTGGAGAAACGGCTACTATAATTGAACTGCCTTATCATGCGAGATGGTCTATAGACAAAGAATCGGCTCGTGTTCTTAACCGTTACACAGACGTGTCTATTCAGGACGTGGGTAATTCCTATTCTTTGGTTTATAAGCGTCTTGATTCAGATGAGTTGGTTCCGTACAGAACGGGTGTTGGATTCGGAGAGAATGAGGTAGATAAAATAGATCAGGAAGCATTATCTTCTTTGAAAAAAGGAGATAAGGTTAATCTCGAAATAGATGTAAATGATACTTATAATCAGTCTCTTTTTACCGAATACAATGACGCTGTTCAGTCCGGCGATAAAAAAAGAATAGAATCTGCTGAGAATAAACTGGTGTCCAATATGGTTATCAAGGTCATGAGTGGGAACAGATTCGTTTCTGTTGTAAAAGCTGATACAGGAGGCATAGATGGTATAAGTAAAATAAGAAGAACGGCTTTTAACAAGTGGAAGAAGGACGCCGGCCGGTCGGCTACCATCGGCGTCGGCACGCATGTTGTTGCCCAGACCCTTCCCGGAAGACCGGTGTTTAACATGAAGGTGAACGGTCAAGGATATGGCCAGATAGAAAATCTCCCTATTACCGAAAAAGGTGCTGAAAAAGTATCTGATGTTGGATATGTATTAAATGGCAAAGTCGTGCTTAAGAACGGATCTAAATACACAGGCTTCCCATTTGCTTATTCTATATTAAATGACAAGGGGAATAATTACAAAAATGTAAGAGTTCCGGTAGTCGTCATCAAAGGTAAAAACGGTCTTAATTATCTTTTCCCAGTTAGCCTACGTTCTGTAGAATCAGAGGAAGGGCAGAAATGGATGTCTTTTATAGATATGCTGCTTGAATCTGGTGATTCTGAATTGCTACAGATGGGTCAAGATGACATACAAGATCTTAATGCGTATCTAACCAAGTTAGGTCTTGATCCGGCTTCGTATCAAGTATCGTATTTGAATCCTATTTCAGGGCTTAGAAAAGCTCGTGAGGCTATAGAAAAATTATCTACGGTTCCTGATGTTGTTAAGTGGGTAGAAGATGAAAGCAGGAATGTGAAAGACATTGTGACGTCTGAAGTAGAATCTGGAATAGATTTCGAAGGTGAGATGTTTGTCGCTCCTAAGATCAGGATTCAGTTTGGCAAATCATCTTCCAGACCTAAATCGCTTATAGAGGATGATCTTCCTTTCTCTGATGAGGGTAAGACCGTTACTTCTAAGGTAGAAGATGTGGAAGTTTATGAAGAGGAAATGCCAGAGGAAGGGGCTGCCCGGGAGACTCAGCCGGCGCCATTAGCTCAGCCGGCTCCTGCGGCACAAGATGCGCAGTCTTTACCTGGCAAGAAGCGTACCTCCAGGAAAAACTTCTCTCTTATGTTAAACGAAATAGAATCTCATATAGAAAAAGAGGGATTGCCGCCTTATGCTAATATTTTTGATTTTATAGCAAGGAAGATTGTAGGAGGTGATTTGAGGTTTCTTCGTGAGAGAGGTAATCCTAAAAGCCTTAAGGAGGAAATGGGATTAGAACCTAAAGGAACAGTAGGTGATAAAATATCCACTCCTTCCGGTAAAGGTGGTAAGACTTTAGAAGAATACGTTTCTTGGCTTCGTTCTCAAACAGATCAGGTAGTCGAGGATTATGTTGGGCCAAGATCTGACGAACAAATTATATCAGAGTTGAAAAACTTTTTGAAATATATTAATTTTGTTCCAAGCAAGGCTTTGAATTATTCTCTTAGAGTCAATGGCATGGATACCCTAAAAGAATATGGCACAAAAGAGGAAGTAGAAAAAATGGAATCTGATATCAATAGTTTGGTTTCTAAAGTTTTGCCTACGGTGGACAACCAAACTATAGAAGATGTTTCTACTGTAATAAAATCAAACAACTTGCCCGCCATATGGGGGCCCGTGGAAAGCCTTGATATGACAAACGAGGAAAAAATAGAGTTTTTGAATAACGTAGCAGATTTCCTTAGCGGCATACCAGAGTATGATGCTGTCGTGGAGTCTATAGAGTCAGAATCAGATAATATTTTAAATGATGGAAAAGAAGGAAGTGCAGAAGGCGGTGCAGTACGCACTGAGGAAGATGGCGATAAAAAGGGAGATGGAGAAGGCAAAGGACAATCCAGAACAAATGTCGAAGTTGAAAGAAATGTCGAATTACCTGGATCTGAAGAAGGAAGAGTAGATAACTATAGGAAGAACGGAGATAAGTTCTCTGACATTGCTGAAGTTACTTTATGGCTACTTAGAAGGGCTGCCGGCATAACCTCTATCCCGGAAGGAGAAGAGGTTTATGTAGAGGGAGATGAGGTTAATAGTATTATGACCGATATGGAATCAAGGTATGGTATAGACACCATCAATCACTCGCATACGACTAAGGCTATAAGGGATCTTAACGGCGTATCAGGTTATAAAGTAGAATACGGCTTAACCTTTTTGACATACGATCCTTTTATTAGAATATCCAATCTAAGGAAAGGATCTAAGGCTGCGAAAGACGAACCTCGTATATCCGAAGAGTCGCTTACTCACATATCAAGGGTGACAACCCCTTATTTCCTGTACGGCGGCGATGAAGCATATACATCTGTTCCGGCTAAGGTAGAACCTATACCGGAGAAGATAATGGGTCGTAATGGCATTAAATTTGGTATGAGTGTAGTCGAGTTAACCAAATTAGGGTACAAAAAAGCTGGTGGAAACTGGATATATAAATTCTATATGAACTCAGGTGTGTATGATTTGTATAATATCAGTACCGGTGAAGCGTTTAGGGCAAAACCGGATCTTGGAGTTAAGATAAGTTCCAGTGCATTCATCCGCTCTTTATCTCAATCTGGTAGAAAAATACAAAATATGATGAGTAACATGAGTCAGGAAGAGATAGATAGGAATAAGAATCTCGTAGAAGGTTCTGATAATTCGGATTCGATAAATGAGTTAAATAAGGAGTGTTGATGAAGACCAATCAGCAGGGGAATATAGAGGTTTATGTTGATGACAGGTTTGTTGGAAACGTAAGTGAAGGAGTCTGTAATTGGAAGGATATTGAATACAAGAGTAAGGTTACTATATCTTTGAAAGGAGTCGAGGATAAGGCTAAAACTTCAAGTAAAAGAGTCGGTCCTTATTGTCACATTTATAGCATATTTGGAGGAAATGAATCTTATCATGCAGGTCCGGATAGTAATTTGACATACTCCCATCGCTAAAGCAAACGGGATTCTTGGATACAAACGCAAGAAACCCCGATATTACTATCGCTGGAATTACTCTTACTCTCCAATTCGGAAATGCCCTTCCGAAGTATATTACGGGCTGCAAGAATATCACGGTCGTTGATGGCGCCGCACGCCGGGCATACCCACGTGCGGTCGCGTAACGACAGACCTTTATTAATGCAGCCACATTCACAAGTTTTGGAAGAAGGATACCATTTGTCAATCTTGTGTATCGTTACTCCATACTTTGAAGCAACATACGTAAGTTTATCAATAAAAGAAGAATGACTGAGATCAGAAACTTTCTTTCCCCACAAACGTTTCATTCCTTCAATGTTTAGATCTTCAATAAAAATATAATCATACTGTTTGCATAACTGGTGTGCTAATCCCCATTGAAAATCCGATCGAAGATCGTTTATTTTACGATACGTTTGTTGTAGTTCAAACAGTTTTCTTCTTCTATTATTGGATCCTTTCTTTGTATTAGAAAACCGTTTGTTTAGTTTTCTAATCTTGTTTTGATATTGTTTAAAGAATAATGGAGAATCGATTTTGCTACCATCGCTTTTAGTTAGATAAGTTTTCAGGCCAAAATCCAATCCTATAGATGCACCATCATGTGTCTTTCTGTAAGAGTTTGAATGATTATGATCTGTAACTATAATCAAACTAAAACGGGAACAGGTTTCTCTAACTATTCTAATTTGTTTAACATTACCTTCGTAGACTCTACTGTATGAAAATCTAAATCGTTTCTTTCCTTTGTTAATTGTTAGACAATTCCCATTCAGGGTAAACCCTCCTTGTTTGAAAACAAAAGAGTTAAAACAATCAGCTCTTTTGAACTTAGGAGGTCGTTTAGCCAACTTCTTAAAGAAACGATTATAAGATTCATCAAGACGTTCAAGTATTTCTTGTGTTGTTTGAGAATGAAGAAGATTTCTTTTAATTCTTTTGGTAAAATGTTTCTTCATTTTACCAATTGATATATATTTCCTAAACAGTTTGTAGTATCTACGTTGTAGAGTTAACGCATGATTCCATACAAAACAACATTCACGAAGTATTTTGTCAAGATACTTTGTTTTCTTGGAATGGTATATGTTGTATTTGTATGAAATCATTTTTTTTATCTGTAATTTTGATTCAAAATTAATCAAACCAATTCATCCACCTTCTAAAGTATGGTGGTTTTGTTGGTTAAATTATCATAATTTCTATTTTTATAGTATCTTTGTCTAAAATATTTATCACTATGGGTGTCAAATGTCAGATAGAAAAAAAGGAAAATGAAATAAAACGGGTTAAGGCTCCTAACGGGGAGCCTTCCGTTCTTTACGAAAGTGCTTTAAAAGTATTAGGAAACAGCGAGCGGGCTCTTCAGGTATGGGCTAAGGCTTACACTCCTGGTTTTTTGTCGTATTACGGTCATTGGAATAACCCGGCTCCAGGGGAGATGTTTAACACCGATCCCAATGGCGAACCTCTTTTAGAAGATGTGCTGTCGTATATGAAGCGTCAGACTTATTTTGCTGATCCTTTAACGGCTCAGGATGTTAAGGATGTAAGGGATTTCCTTTTGTCTACTCATTATTTTTTCAATGCGTCTTCATTGTCTAATGCTATCCTCTTCGATTTTTATGTAGATGGCAGTTTGATACTGAATGAGCAGAAATTAAGGAGATCCGGTTTGTATGATGAAACAGAAATAAGTCGTATTTTATCCGATCCTTCTGTTTTAAACGAGGTTTCGACTTCCATGAGAAAGTTAATAGATTCTTCTATTAACGAACATGATAGGGAAAAGGATAATTATTTTATGTCTGTTGACTATCAGTATGGTCCTATTGTTTACAAGGAGGGAGTGTTTAACCAATTTGGTAAAAAAGTACCATATAATCCTTCTGAACTTTATTGGGCTATGGGCAAAACAGTAGCCGGCATAAAAAACTTTTCTGAATTTTCATCTGCTTTTGAATCGTTGAGAAACTCATACCCTGAACTGGTTGAGAAATTCGTTTCTGATAAAGAATTTGCCGAATCTATGTTTGATGAGTTCTCATCTACGAATAAGATTCCGGTAATAAACATAGAAGGGGATGATGTGGTAGAAGGCAAGAGAAGATCCTTGTCTAAGCTACAAGATCTGTCTTATTACAATCCTGGCAAAATAGAGTTCCTAAGAGCTCGTATATCAGCTTATTTACATAGGGCTAATGCCGACACCGAATCCGATTTAAGAAGCATGATATGGGATATAGAAGAGGCTTGTACGTGGTTTGGCATAGATATAATAGGGACATCGGAAACTTATGATGGCACAGAAGAGTCTTTGAATAAGATAGATAATTTGATGCTGGATCTTGATATTTATGTGGCCAGGCATAATGATGTAAATTATGCTCCAACGTTGGCATCTTCTATAGATGATGTTCTTGGTGATAGCACAGATTATTATTTTGGATTATTACCGGAGTATATGGATAATTTGAATATCGTTTATTCTGAATCCGATATAGACCCAGTAGAGGCATTTGAGAAACATTCATTGCTTAAGGTAGGAGATAATCTATATCAAAGGATCAGCAAAGATGATCTTAACGAGATGTATCAAATATCAACAGTGTTAGCCAAGCACAACCTAACTCATTTTTCTACTAAAATATATCCTGAATCTTGTTTTAAGAACGGCGTTTTGGATAAAGAGAAAGTACGGAACGTAGATAATAATACGCTCATGGCTTCCATTAAAAAATACGTCAGATCGTTCATGGATTCTCAGAACACGGAGGACATGATAATGACCAGGATGGCGTTTGGGCACCCGGCGGTACTTGACGTTCCTTACGTGGATGTGGATCGGGAGTATAGTCGATACATGAACAAAAAACAAGATAGCGAAAACCCATTATCCTTATTCGATTTATACCAATCTTACCTTGACAACAAACTCCATAAAACAAAATTATATGATAATGCCTATAAGTATCTTGACTTCAAACCTGGTCCATCTTTGGGTCTTATTTCTGATGATCCTGATATTTTGAAATCAATAGAATTATCTTTATCTGGAAAAGACAGGTTGATGTTGTTTGATTATAGCATGACCAGTACCGACCCTTTTTTATCAGAATTGTTTTATTTGGAGAAGTATGACCCTTCGTATGCCGGGAATGATTTTGAACACTATTTTTACACCAGGCACCCGTATTTGTTAAAAGAAAAATCGGGCCCTAATATCGTAGAGCAAGATGGTGTTATAACAGCCGAAGGTATTTATGATAATTTTATAAGAGTAGGTAATAAGATATGGTCTAAAGTAAGCGAGAGTAGTTCCGGCTCTATCTACCAAAATCTGACAGGAACCGAATCAGAGGTGAAATACGATTCTACTCAGAAGGCTAAGACGGTAGAAACCGATTACGCTCCATACCAAAACAGATCTGGCTTGACGCAAGACATGACCGTAAGCAAGCCTGAATTGGATGACCTTAACAAATTAGAATGCAGGTAATTTTTGTACATATATATAGTTTTTTCATGGTTATAATTTGGGAAGTGAGGCTTGTGAAAGTCTCACTTTTCTCATATATGCACGTATATCAATAACATACAAGAAAAGTTAGATTTTCATTGTTTATGAATTATTTTTATTAAGTTTGCAATATTAGTTTCAGGAAGGGATTATGGAAATAAGGAAAAAGTAAGAACCTAACGTAACTAATAACAGTAGGAAATGAGAATCAGTACCATCAAACGTAACAACAGCATTCATCTTATGTATAAAAACATTATGAATGATTTAGGTCAATTAAGAACTGTAGTTTCAAAATCCTATATTTATAATCTGATACAAAATCAAACCGGATTAAGTATCAGAACTATATCCCATGTCTTGAATCACACAAAAGAACAGGATACAGATTCTTTATGAAAAGCATACATTTTCATACATTTGTGTGTTCTTTAGTTTTTAGATTTAAGTTTTTCATGGTATTAGTTTAGAGATCAGGGCTCGCAGTGATGCGGGCCCTGGTTTGATTTAAAAAGTATTAAAATATTTGTTCCAGAAACAATGAACAACGAGATCCCACCTCTGGTTGTTTGATGTTGAAAGATATTTTTGGCTCATTAGGTTTTGTCATAGTGGGATCTGACATTCTCTTTTGGGCCTATTTTTTTATTATGGATAATACTTGTATTCCTTTTGTGTTAATAAACGACAGAAAAATGATTGACGCAAAACATGTTCATAAATTGTTAGAATGTAAGTATGATTTTAAACATTGGATTAAGGATGTAATATCATCTTTTAATTTTAAGGATGGAATAGATTATATATCATATAGATATGATAATAATGGAGAACAAATAATAGATAATAATAGTCATGTATTTAGGCATGACTATTATTTATTCCCCAAATCGATTCTGTGTATCATCTATATGAAGTGTGATAGATCTTTATTTAAAGATTTTATTTATGATATATTTGATTGTTGTAATATTAAAAATGACGATCGGGTATTAGATATAATACATAGATCTATCGATAGGTATAATAAAAAATGTATAAAATATTTTACATATATAATAAGAAATAATAATAATGGTTTTTATAAAATAGGTAAAAGCTCTGATGTAAAAAGAAGGCTATCTGGGTTGTCTATTGTAGAAGATAACTTAACATTAATAGCTTATGTGGATAAAGATATAGAGAGCGAGCTTCATGCAAGATTTGATATCAAAGGGATATACAGAGAATGGTTCAACTTATCAGATTGCGATTTGAATGATATAATTGATAAATATAAATTCAAGTTGTGTGACATGGCTTGAATTTTATTACAATAAAAAGTGATTAAGAGATGAGTCTATGGTGATATTTACTCATCAACAACAAGGTTGTGAAATAGGAAATCAAATCAGCTCTTGCTGCTGCAATTTGAGTTCGTTGATCAATCAAAGCACTTGCCAGACTCAGGGAATGATTACTCAGCAAGGTTTTGATAACCAGCTTCGCACGTTGGAACAAACCAATATCTTGCAGAACGGTCTCAACCAAGGTCTGGCTAACAATCGTGAGCAAGCTACAAGCCAATTCAATATCTTGTCTGCGAAACTTGACGCCCAAACCGTTATGATCAACGACAAATTCTGTCAGTTGGAAATGAGGGAGATGCAGAACACTATTGCTCAACTTCGTGAAGAAAAAGCGGCTTTGACAGCTTCGGCATTATCTCAGCAACAAACCCAGAATATCGTTGGTCAATTACGCCCGACGGCCGTCCCGGCCTACCCCTCTTGTTCTCCTTACCAGGCTTATACTTGGGGACAGGTATTCGGAGGAGGTTGCTGTAATAACGGATGCGGATGTAACAACGGATGTTGCAATAACAACGCTGCTGTCTGATTTTATTAAGAAAGGAGGCTAATATGGCTTGTGTTTCTAAAATAGGATCGTTGTATGAGATGGTTACGAAGAATGTTATTGTCAGTACGACAAATACAGTCTTCGGTATTAACCCACGGGCTTGGATCGCCCTTCCGTGTGAGGGTCTTATCCTTTACATACCCTTGATACTAATACAGTACCTAAATACGAATTGGGAAAGGTAGTAGCCGTATCCGAACCCAGGTATCTTCCTCCTCAGCCAGGTCAGTATCAGGCGATGCAGACCCGCGTGGTGGATCTGACGGTAGAGCTCACTGGCGAAACCAAGACCTATACGGTCCCGGAATCCCAGAATGTGGCTAAGGCTATGGGCATAACATTATCTACCAGCATAGATCCGATTATGAACGAACTGAATGCTATAAAAAACACCAGTCAAGACATAATAAACAGCGTAGATGCCCATCGTGCCAAGATAGAGGCTTGTGAATCTATATTAGAAGACATCAATCCGGCATTCAAACAAACGAGAGAGCAGGATCGTAAAATAGCTGGTATAGAAAATAAGGTGAATGACCTTACTGATTCATTCGAAGATTTAAAGAAGTTAATTGTAGAACGTTTGAAATAAGTATAATATGATAGTATATGATTTAAATTCAGGACACAGAGAATATCCTGGATATGACGAGATAGAAGACAGACGAGGTGGAGGCAGAAGCCGGCGTTCTGATGGGACGTACATGGGGTACGGTGGTGGTATTTACGACCATTACGGTATGCATGAGAAGATGAAGGAAATGGAAGAGCGAGAAAACGAGCTGGAAGAAAGGGAAAGAAGGCTCGAAGAGCGCGAACGTCGTCATGAAATGGAAGACCGGGAATACCGGAGGATGGGTTACGAATCCTACCCGACCGATTACTATGGAGACGACAGATACTACGGTGACGGACCTCAGATGCGCAGAGGTCGCGGACGTGGCAGAGGTCGTTCTTATTGAGGAGCAGACGCAGAGGATCCAGCTTATCAGAAATATGTAGATACTTACGGCTACCATTTTTCTAATGCTCTCGCTGATGAGGCGGTAAAGAAGATGGTCAACGTCGATGGATCCAAGAGGATCTGGAAGCAGCCGGAAATAAAAGATATTTTTGAAAAGTGCGGAGCGAAGAAGCCGGATAAAGCGACATGGGGCGATGTCCAATATGTCTTTGCAATGTACTATTCGGATGGTTTTCCGAAGGTCTTCAAATGTGAGAACGAGTTGGTGAAAGCTACGTTAATGTATTTGGATGATCCGGATGCTCCCGAAGGAGTAGCCTTTATAAGATGGCTTGCCGTGCAAGATTACCTCGGCGAAAAAATAAACTGGAAGGATCTGACCTGAGATCCAGACCCAGGTCCTTCCGGTGGTGCGGGAGCCATAGTAAAAAATATGATTCCCGCATTCCCGTTTTTCCCGTTTGGAAAAAAAGAATAAAAATGTTATACCGGTCGGCGGGCAATAGAATACCCGCCGACCGGTTTGTTTCACATAACTTTTTTTTGACATGAATATAGCACACGAATCTAAATCGAATAAAACCCCATTGTATTTAATAGGAGAGTTGATTGGCGTACCGAATACGGTTATGGACTCAGCATTGCATGAACTGAAAGATAGAATAGACAAAGACCCTAAATATAAAGATGTTAAAAATTGGCTCGAATCTTTACCCAAGATCTGAACCTATTTTTCTCAATACCAGGCCCGATGCGATTTTAACGTATCGGGTTTTTATTTTAATTCATATTGTTTTATTTTAAATCTAATTAATTTATGAATGTCGTACTTTTGTTGAAAAAGTATTTTTTATGGAAAATAAGGAAGATTACGTTGGTTACGAAGATCAAGAACTGTGTAACCGGTATTACAAAGAGGCCGAAGCCATGAGGCAAAAGCAGGACTGGTCTCGGCTTAGGGCTGTCCCTACTCCGGCCAAGGGAACGCCATCGCCCGGCTGGGGTCAGCTTGGACGTGGAAATGAAGTTCGTGTCAAGTACGTTAGCATCAATTCAGGATTGGGAGGGGATAGATTATGACTGTAGAAGAATTAGCCGGCAAAAGATACGGTGGCGAATTTGTTTTCATGTTTGGTCATCTTGAAGGTAGAACAAGATTCGTTTTTGAATGCTTTGATCCAAGACCTGATCACGAAGGTAAAAATACCTATATGGTTTCTTATTTTGAGAAGAGACTTCGTAGAAGAGATGTGGTAGATGTACCGTGTTATATGAATGTTTCAGCGAAATCATGAAAACACTACTTTTAAACGTACCTTCTTTCTCTGGTAAGATAGTTTCTCCTACCTAGATTAAAGCCGTAAGGGATTTCCAATCTAAATCGAAGGCAGAAAGAGATTCGTATTGTTCGGCTTGTGGATGTACGGGAGGGTGTAACCTGTGCGATGATATAAGTAAATATAGGATTTCAGGACAACTAAAATATTATATATAATATGGTTAGAATCGCATATTTCGGAACCGATGGCCGTCCTGGTCATTACGCTATTCCGATACGAGGTAAATTCACAGAAGAGGATATTAAGGTAATAGAATCTGTAGATTGTGATGATTTCTATAAGGTGTTTGACGTTATGCGTTTTAAGATAGCTGAGTTTAAAGGATGGACGATATTAGGAATCCCGGCAAGCTTAGACGATCATAGACCTGGAAGCAAAACCGTTATCTTCATAGAGGGTAAAGCTAACGAAACTGACTTTATGGAAGTTATACAAGAGTATTCTTTTCTTAAAAATAAGGTAAAGAAACTTGCCGAATTGTATCATGATGGAGAATGGCTTGCGACTGGTAAATTGAATCAAGATCCGCCTACTAACAAGGAGCGGTTTCAATTTACGTTAGACAAGGATGATATTATTAACATGATTAGGGGAGTCGATTTAGATCCTTATTCTGATGTGGCGAATGAAATGGAGAAAATCGGATTGGGATCATCATCTGATTCTTCATATGAGGGTCCCATATGGTCTTGGTTTGTTAACAAAGTAGAACTTTGGCAGAAGAATAATGTATGGGATAGTTTCTCCGCTGAGTTTTTGTGGGGTTTGTATTGTAGGATAAAGAAAGTATAGTAACAATTAATTTAAAACAAATCATGGAATTAAAAGATTTTAAAGATGTGGTTAGAGTAATGACAAAAGAAGAGTTCGAATCAGCAATCAACGAAGATATTAAATTCGTTGAAAGATTTAAGCATTTTTTTAAACATGATGATGTTGCGAGGATAATAGAACACGTAAAGTCAGTGTTAGAAGCATCAGTGGACTACTTCTATCCTAATCATCCTGAAGTAGAATTTGAAAAAGATTTTAATATACAATACGATGTCAATAATATCTTGAACAAATACGGCCACACCGAAATGGGTATGTATAAAATACAGCTCTATATAGAGAATATTTTGGGTAGTATTCAAAACAAGAAGCCTGTAGACGTGGGAGAAGTCTCTGACGGATACCACACTTTCAATGAATTGTATCGGTATCGCATGTTGTATAACGCTGCCTTCTTTAATCTATTAGCCAGAAGCGGACAGGTTGAAGTTTGCAAATCAAGGAGACACAGCGACGGAGAAAAATGCTTCGGTTCTGATGATTGGTTTATTGTGATGGCGATCCTGCCTACCGGTCAGGTATCTAATCACTATGAAAGCAAATACTGGGATTTGTTTGATGTTCCTGAAAGAGAAACCGCTTTCGAATACGATGGCCATACACCAAATGAAGCTGCCGACAGACTTAAAAAGTATCTCAAACTGCCTCGTCGTGGCATGACATTCGAACAGGCTTTAGAACGGCTTAAATTAGGTCGTAAGATAAAAAGAATCGATTGGGGTAAAAAGTATATCTGTATGTTTGACGTAAATATATTGATGGTAGATACAGGTCAAAAAGTAGCATCAAATTGGAATCCAACCGAACATGATATTATGTCTAATGACTGGGAGATTGCGGGATGAGTTTGTTTGTATGTTCAAAATGTGGCTGTATAGATAATACAGCCACATCATATTACTGGGCTCTTATAAGACTTTGTAAGAATCGTATTTACGATAAGTCGCTAAAGGGATATGAAGGCAAGCCTCTTTGTTCTGAATGTTGCCGCTATTGAATATAGTAAGGGAGGCGAAGAGGTGGTAGTTCCTGGAACGTGGCACGGTAAGTTCAAGAAAGAATGGCCTACTGAAGAAGAAAAGAAACATATTGGTAAAAACGGAATATTAAATTTATAGTCATGTGCAATAAAGAAATCGTGATATGCGCTGCCATCTGGGTGCAGGACGGCAAGAAGCGTCCCTATCAGCCCACCAATATACCATCCGGAACCGTGTTCTGTGGATTGAGACACCCCTCTATACTATCTCAACTTGCGGCATACGGTATAGCCCATAAAAACCGCAGTGTTCAAGGATTTTTGACAAGCAAGAACCGGTTTTTAACAAGAGAGGAAGCGTCTGAACTTGTTAGAAACAATAATCAGGAAATGGTAGTAGATAGGAGTGCCATTAGAGAACAGTTGTATTCAGAAGATTTGTATTAACTAAAAAATAAAACAATATGGGATTTATAATCAGAAAGTCAATATTTTATGATATGATGGACGGCAATCAATTAAATTATGAATTTGACAACAGGGATTTAGATCATATCACATTTAAAGGTGATGGTAAAGAATCTTTTTCATTTAACAGAGCACTTGTTGAAAATTTAATTGAGACATTTGAAACCATGCAGAATATATACTCCGATAATTATAGGCTTAAGGTTTATACTGGTAATTGCATAATTCAATTGAACGTAAATCCAAAGGACCATAGTGAATCCTTTTTTGACGTATATGATAGAGATGAGATGAAATTGATATATAGTATAAAAAATAGTATCTTGAAAGAAATGTTTATCATATGATTACCAAGCAGGACATATCATAAAAAAAATGGCGGAATTGAACTATTTAAACAAATAATAAAGTCGGGTACGTAAGTTATCCGACTTTTTCATATATTTGTGGCATGGCAAGAGGTTATTATTGGATACCACAAACAGATGAAACGTTAAATGGCAGAAGCTATTACGTGGCTAAGATAGTAGGGGATATCACGTTTGATACTAAACGAAAAAGAATCGTATTTCAAGCTGATAGGTATTTCCCTGTAGGATCTGTTTTCCATTTTACGCACAATTGCTTTAACTATATCATAACTTGCCGACTTCGTAAGCCGGGGCTTTGGTTTGAAGCCAGGAGAGAGGATTCAGGCCCTATTTGCCCTGAAGATATTGAGCGCTTTGAATCGGGAAGGTTTATACACCGAGATGGGTACATGCATTACATATAAGCTGAACTTGACGATTTTTCGTCAGATTATAATTTTTTTTCATATTATTTTTAAGCCATCAGACTGAGAAGTTAGGCGGCTTTATTTTTTATGATATGCTTGATTTTTAACTACCTTTGTCTCATAACAAAAATGTTTTACTATGACATCAACGTGTATTATTAAAAGAGATAATAAAAATAAAGTTGTTTCTGTCTCTACCAGATCAGGGGACAGGTCTATGTTGTTTGATAAAATAGCATCTATTCCCCTTATGGAGAATAGGGAACGGGCTACTACTGTTTTTAAAACCGTATTTTCTAATAAGTTCTTAAAGGCTTTTGGCGACTGGAGAAAGAGAGTGCCTATCAATAAACAGGCCTACAATAAGGTGAAATCCAACATCGATCTTATTCCGGAAGCTTATAGAGAAAGGGTGCTGGATAAGGCTTCTAAGATGAGTAATCCTGTTCTTGTATCAAAATCAGATGCAACTTATGGGATTCAAGAATCAGGCTTCGGATTCTATAGCCAAGATCTGGGTGATAATATTATGTTGGTGGATGTTATGGTTCCGTCAAGTATTTCCGTACCGGAAGGACCTGGAATAGACGCCGGGCAGTATTTACAAGATGCTATATCTTCGGACTTCACTCCCGTATCTATGGTACAGGATAAGGGTGTTAATTATATGGTTATAAAAGACGGTCTTAAGATATTTAGCCCAGAAGAGTTACCACAGACAGATTCTAATCCTGTGGGTGTAACGTATCAGACCGGAGAGCCTCGTTTGTTTTTCATGAACGATCGTAATCAATTATTTGAAGATTACGGAGAAGCTCTTCGCTCTGGCGGGAATGATATTAGAATAGGATTCTTATCAGGCACCGTTCAAGAATCTGCCTGGGATGGCGTGGCAGACATTACTTACAAAGCTGGAAGGTATGTTCTTAATAATCCCAAATCTTTTATACCGGTCATGACCGCTTCTGCTTCTACTTCTTTATCAACAAAAGGTGGTATAATTAACTACCTTATAAAGAAAGGTCTTTTGTCCGGATCTAAGATATTCGATCCTGAAACAAGAAGCTATTATCTTACAGGAGAAGGTCATACAGGACAAATTAGACTTTTCAATTCAGCCTTATCCTACACCGAGCTCCGTAATCATTTTGGTTCAGATGTTTCCATGAACGACCAAGGTATGATAACCATAAGCTCGTTGGATAATAGTAAGGTAACTATGAGGCTCGCCACCGGAGGAACGGAAAGGGTTAGCAAAGAGCAGATAAAGAACGATCTAAAGTCAGGAAGATACAATGAATTGGACGCCAAGTACGATCATTTTGATGCGCTTGTAGTTTCATTCATATTAGAAGACAACGATCTTTATGCTGATACTAAAGCTAAGATCGTATCAGATTATAGCAGGCAGGAACGTGATCAACGAAATTCTATTGTCGAGATACTGAAAACTCTTGGCGTTAGTGTCATAGGTATGACCGACTATATAGAGAAGTACCAAACCAAATACGGGCATGAACCTTCTGCTAAGGCATTGGCGGATATTGCCAATAACGTAATAGCAGTTGGTGAAGATGCTACTTTATCTGATTTAGTAGAAGAAACAGCCCACTTCCTTGTAGAGGCATACAGAGATCAGAATGCTGTTGAGGCTGTTCTGCAAGATGTAGAAGGTACGGAAGAGTGGAACCAGTATGCAGGTCAGTATTATAATACATACGGTAAGGTATATGAAGGAGCTGAGCTTGATAATGCTGTTAGGAGAGAAATTCTTGGAAAGATCCTCGCCAGGGAGATGCAGACCGGCACAGCACAGGCGCCGGTAGAGCCCACCTCCTTCCTGGGGCGCGTCCGGCAGCTTCTCTCTGGAATCGTAAGCTGGCTTAAATCAGCTTTATCAACCCAAAGACAGGATTTGAATAACGTTATTAAAAACATTCGTGATCTTGCCATTACTGACATAGATAAAGGATTTGACACCTCTCTGTTAAAGGATAATGACTTTACATTATACTCCCTTTCTTCTATGAACAAGAACAAGTTTCTTGAGTCTAAGATCCGGGCATTGAGAAAAACCTTAAGAGACTTACGTCAGATAAGCTCTGATAGGGCTGTAACTACGTCTATGACCCTTGCGCAGCTTAAGACTATAGAAGATAAGATAAATAAGGTAGAGACCGAAATAGACAAGAATGAGATGGCGGCTGCCATGAACAGCATGATCTCCACAGCCGAAGCTCAGGTCAGATACTTAAGTAATGTGGTGAACACCATCCTTCATGGTGATACCAAAGACGGTAAACTTCACTTCAATACCAATGATCGAAAGAACGTAGATATTATCAACAATCAGGTTCTTCCGATCATGAACGATCTTCGAGGATATATCCGTAATAGAAGTACCGAATTTGATGAACGTGAAAAGCAGGATTATACAAATAGGATCAATACCGTCATTGCCGACATCAATGGTATTCAGTCTGATATTAAATCAGTACAAGACCTTGATGAAAGTACGTTGCTTGATAAGTTAATGAACGAACTTCATGTGCCGGCAGATAAGGTAAAGAGAGTAAAAGAATTTTTTGACAAGGTTCAACATGATGTTTCTTGGATAAGTAGGTGGTTCGGTATATTAGAGCATTCTTCCAGTCCGTTCAATAACGCTCTTGGAGCTATGATTGCCAAAGACAATTACAATGCGATGGTGAATGCCCAGCCCGCCATATCCGACTTCCTGGCATATGCGAAAAAGCATGGTTTTAACAAATCTGAATTTGAAAAACTGCTTCAGAAAGTAGACGGCAAAACTTCTAATTACCTTCGTAGTGCTCTTGATATGGCTAAATACGATCGTAATAAGAAGCTGGCGCAGATGCGAGCGTTTGCGACTGCCATGAACATAGAGATATCAGAAAAAGAAATTGGTGATGTGGTTGACAATAACCGTAATTACGTATTTAAAAGAGAAGTAGTTGACAAGGATGGAAATACGGTTACTGAAAACGCTAAATTCAAACCATCGTCTGATAGGGTTAATACCGATATTTTTACCATCGAGCAGGAAAAGATCTATACAGAGCAGATGGAAAAGTGGGATGCTGAAAATTCGGAACTGGAATTTAGCGAAGGTTATGCCACAAGAATGGAATCCATATACAAAAAGGCTGAAGAAGAATTAGGGTATCCGGTTTCTCAAACAACCAAAGAATATCTTAATGCCCTATCCCGGCAAAAACGGATATTGAGGCAGCCTTTTATTGATAGCGGTGGTAATTTTGATGAGGTTGCCTATTTTAAAAGCAGCAATTACGAAGAAGAAGGACTGCTTCGTAAACAACGTAAGGAAGCAGCTTCAGAATACATATATGTAGGAACCAGGAGAGTGGAAAAAACCGGCGACCAACTTAAGATGGCCAAAGAAATACAAGCCATAAATGAAGTTTGGAGAAAAGAATCAAATAATGCCACTAATGCCGTATCAGAATCGTTTTTGCAAAAATTAAGAACGATTCAGAGCGAGTCTGGAGGAGAAGCTGCGCTGAAGACGCTTATGTTGGGGGGTCACCTGTCATTCAACGATCGGTTTTGGAATGACGTAGAATCGGAACAGTCGGCGCGTACCGAATCAAATAACAAGGCTTCGTATCTTAAAATGGCGCATGATATCATTAGTTCTACGACAAGTGATAGAGATGCGACTGACGTGGACTCGATTGTAAAAGATATAGAAAAAAATAAGGCCATTATCAAGGAAATAATCGGAAACAATCGCGATGTGGCTGATATCGGAGAAATTAACGAAGCGACATTTACCTCATCTGAAAGAGATGCTTTTAGGGCCGCATCTGAAGCTATTGAAGCCGATTACGCTATCTTAATAGATTATGCTAAGATGGTGGGTCTTGAAGATATTGATAAGTACCTTACTAAAAGCAGTAAGGCTGAAAACGAAGTAAATCAGTCTTATTTAAATGCTCTTGCTGACTCCAAGGAAGTGGAATGGAAGTTCGTACAACGTCATACTACGGCGAAGAAAGCAAAAAGGATTCAGGCTTTAAGGGATAAGCTGTTTAAGGCTGCTGATAACCGATATCTGTTTACCGTATCTGAAACCAACTACCTGTCAGAAAAGCTTGGTATAAGCAAAGAATTAGACGGTAGAGATTTCAGGAATGCTGTTAATGCTAAGATGGCCAGCTTATTTTTAAATAATACAAGAGAAGAGGGTATAGAAGCTGACATAAAAGCGGGCATAGAAGAAGCTAATGCTATTGTTAATGAATTTGCCAGGAGCCAGGTTTTTTCGTACTATAAACGCATGGCGCCTACCGGATATGCGGCCATGATCGACAAAATCGGTCGAGGTGAGATAGATGTGGCGCAGATGGTTAAGGACGTACAAAACGGTACATCCACCCAAGATTATGGCATGGACATATCGTACCTTTCTTTCGACCCTGCAAGGGCATGGGTGGCTGAATCTGAAGCCGAAAATAGCGGCCGTAATCCTGATTATGTAAAAGATCATGGGTATGGTCATCGCATGCCTAAGAAAAGCCTGTATCGTGACGAATCGTATTTCAATGACTTTGGTATCAAGTATGATGCTGACGGTAATGAAGTTGCTACTAAAAACGTAGATCAGTGGAATATGATTCAAAAACTCAAGGAAATAAAAAGACAATCACTTGATCTATACAAAGAGCAGAGCCCGAACCTGTATGCTATTCCACAGATATCAAAACAAGATATAGAACGTATAGAAGGATTGGGTATTAACTTCAAAAATACGGTTCGTAATTTTGTATCAGATCTGTGCCTGGACAGAGTAGACGATTCTTTATACGGTAAAACCAGACAAGGGGAAGTATATGATCCGGAAGACAGACTTAGGTCTATACCCAAATACTACATATATGAATTGGAGAACCAAGATGATGTATCTCACGATTTTGGCTACTCTTATTCTATGCTTATGATGCAGTCATCGTTATATAACGAAAAGCAGAAGTCTATAGAGCTTGCCCAAGGACTGGAGCAGATGTTACTGAATAAACAATTTGAAGGCGGTAAGAAGGCTGAAGCAACCCAAGCATATCAGATGTTCAGGGACTTCTTCAACGATCATTATTATGGCATTAGGATGAACACCAAAAAACTTACGGTGAACATCGGAGGATATACGGTAGACCTTACAAGAATTATGATGGCTGTTGAAAGATTTATGTCGGTCATGAACTTGGCACTGTCTCCGTTTGTGGCAGCTACCGGCGCCCTGACAGGTCATATCAACCTCATCATGGAATCTGCCGTAGGACAGTATATAAGCAAAGACTCCCTTAAATACGCATCGGCTGAATTTTCACGCCTTGCTCCATCTTGTATAGCAGAAACCGGAGACATAGATAGGAAAAGCAAATTATATGTCATAGGTGAGAGAATGGGGATATTCAATATCCGAAATCGTATGTATGGTGCCGGATACAATAGAGTGGCCAGGACCTTAATGCGTTCACCTATGTATGCTTTTATGGAAATCCTGAACTACCCTCTTGATCCGCAGGTTATGATTGCTACTATGGACAATGTTCGTTATTACAAAGGCCGGTTCTACACGTTCCAAGATTTCAAGATGGAAAAAGAACGCAATAAAGAACAGAGTACCATAAAAAGAGAATGGAATGCATTAAAAGATCGTACTTTATGGAGTATGGTAGATGTCGTGGATGGGAAGGTGGTTGTAAAGCCCGGATCAGGTGTTACTGTTGAGGAAGTTGAAACCCAGATGGCTATAACCAGGAATCAAGTCCGTAGCTTGTCGCAGATATGTAACGGATCTTTGAATGAAGAAAATCGAACTGCCGCATCGCGCAACTGGATAGCCAGGTTCATGACCGCCCACCGAGGATGGTTGGTGCTGGCGGCTCAACGCCTGTGGAAAAGACGTGGCTTCAATTTCCAAACAATGCAAGAAGAGGAAGGGTTGTCAATTACGTTAAAGAATATGATAGCCAAAACATTTAGCTTAGCTTCCGAGTCTGGTATGAAAAACATCATAGATGCCTGGAACGAAAATAAAGATAATATGAATGAGGTAGAGAAAACCAATATAAAACGCCTCAGTGTCTATGCCGGCACGTTCCTTATCATGCAAGCCGTATCCATGCTTCTTGCCGGATGGCGTGATGATGATGAAAACGAAGAAAGTTGGCTTACTCAATTTGGATCCTATGTCGGATTCAGAACCATAAACGAAATAGCTTCACAGATGCCGTTTATTATGGAGCTTAACGTTGTAGATATCATTAACGACCCGTTTGTCATGGGGCGGAAGTTGAAGGATCTTACTGATCTTAGGAATTACTCACTTGATAAAGTAACATCCGGCACATACAAAGGAGAGTTTAAGTTATTTAGGCAACTCGCCAAACAGACGTTTATCAAACAATGGTATAACATCAAGACGCCGGAAGACATAGCGCGCGCCTATAATTGGTGGCAGCAGACAAACAACAAGTCAATGATGTTCTTCATCGGCGCCACTCCTGATTCGGAAGGAGACGATGATGTTAGTTACAAATAGACGAAGAATATCGGACTTGCATTGTTTTTGTATGATTCCAATATGTTATATTAGCATCGTCAAAGAGTAGATTGTACGTTTTTTGTTCTTACTTGAAAGATTATGTAGGTTAAATTTTTTCTGAAATTGTTTTCTTACCGGTTCTCAGTCAAAGATGATAGGGAACCGGTTTCTTTTATGTTGTCAATTATTGCTATCTTGCAAACAAAAATCATGAGACGAATATTTCAAATAGGGATGGGGGTAAATCCCTCGCTTATAATCAATAAAGGCATATACATCCAACATGTAGATGGAGGATTATATACAAAAGAAAATTGGTCTAATAAAGGATATTCCAATGATCTATGCAGATGGGTTTACGCTAAGAACAACCAATAGGATTATTAGAACCTTTTTAATAACAAGATTTACTCCACCTGCTGCTATATACGGTGTAAACTTTAGTGATCCTATTGTCCTTAATTATGATAGTTACCAATATAAGATGCCAGATCTTGTAATTGATGGACCTCATGATAGAATAGTTAGGGCAGATCCTAATTTTACTTGGGCTGTAAGATGTACAGATGCCGACTTTACACCTTTGCCATATCCAGAATCATGGTCTGGCCAAGGTGTAAAGTCTATGTTCTTATCAAAAATAGATCGTCTTGTTCCTGGTGATCATCATGTATCATATACAGCTTATATTAAATTGGACTTGATAGATGATGGCGGAAGTAAAGTTCATACTGAATATCTGATATTAAAAAAAACACTTAATTTTACGATATGACAACAATCCCCAACCGTACGCCTATTGTATGGTTGGGGATTGTTGTAGTTACCATCTTTTCTTGTATAAGCAGAACATGAAATAAGTTTCTAAGCATTAACTTCATGACCTCCCCTATCTGTGAAAACTAAACCAATACCTTCTATGATATGTCCTACTACAGGAGCTTTGTCAAATTCCTCCTTCGTAGCCCAAGTAGCATTATCAGGCATAAGATCCTTGAATGCGTCCGAAACATCACCTTGACACCAGCAGTTATTTGATGTAACAATGCCTTTCCCTTCGATATTGATATACATTTTTCTTCCACCACATCCAAGGCTGTTCCATCCGCTCGGTACGTTTTCCACCATAGGCTTAAGCACCCAGCTTTCACCGTCTATCCTAACCCATCCAGGATCGTCTTTGTGCTTGTCGTACATATTTTGCCAAAAAGAGCATTCGTAGCACCATCCCCTGTCTTCCATGACCGTTCTTATCTCACACCTTTCAAATCCATCTGCATCCATCGTGTGCGGAGAATGAGGCTGGTGAGGGGTGCCACATTTTGGACATACGAGTTTTAAATTATTTTTCATATTATTTCACTTTTACGATTTTAATAGAATCTCCTATATTGTATTCCCCTTGGTATCCAACGAATTTTATAAGCCTACTATTATAAAATATTGAAATTTTTTCGTCTTTACCATAATATATTATACATCCATCTTCTAAAGGACATAGATCATATATAACCCATCCGTTATTAACCCGACTATCATCATGCGAACATGATGATAACACAAGTGCCATCAATAAAACAAAATACTTCATATTATTTTCAACATAAAAATTTGTAACCTGGTTTTACAGCCTCAGCTTCTTCTCTCGTATCAAACATTAAGGTAGTGACAGCTCCTATGCCATAACAAACGTAAGATACTTCCACCCACCACCTAAAAATCCCAGAGCCATAATCATCATAGTACGGCTCGGAAAGAATCTCTTCTACATACCCATCCAAATAATTCACGATCGCTCCTCCTTGTTTTTAGATTCTGCCTCTTCGAGTATGCTAATTACTTTATCGACAATATCTGAATCGGACATCTTCTCAATAAAAACATCCATCGCCTTAGTTATGTCATTGGCTTCTTTTTCCTCAAGAGCTATTTCTCCACCGGTAATAGCATCAGATAATGATGTAGATAAGTGTCTTATTTTATCAATGCTCATAAACGTAAATGGATTACCACCCCAGCCACCACCCATTTCTTTCATGATCTGATATCCACCTGAAATAAGTCTGCCTGATGTCATGGCCAAGGAGGATACGATTAGGGACAGTACCGCCGCTTCCGTCCGCTCCTCGGACACGCCCTTCGACCACACGGCTGCCCTTATAGCGCCGGCCAGGTCGTCTATGTATGGCATGAGACAATCTTCCATCGCTTGTGTTATATCAGCAATAACCTCACTACGTTCTTTGTTTATGTAATATATAGAGGCATTGTATCTTTTTATCTCTTTGTCCATCTCATTTAAAAGACGCTTGATATTGTGCTTATACATAGGACTGGTTTTAATTACCTCCTTTAGCTTAAGAATGTAATTATAAGCCTGGTCGTTTACAAATAATGTCATGGTCTCAACCGTCGAATGAAGCGTGTTAAGACTGTTAAGAATCTTATCGAAATTGTTTATCAAATAAGCTCTTCTGGCTTTTGCCCCGTAATTAATCATCGCATTCAAATTTTAGATTTTCAAGTTTATTCAATTGTTTCTTAATAGATTCGATCAGGTGCGCTCTCCGTTCCTCTGCATGTTTTAAAGCTTCTTCTTTGCTCTCAAAAGCATCCATTCCTATTTCATAAGGAGTGAACCTATCAGGGATGTCGGCTAACAAAAGACCACCATACTCTTCTATTTTAGCTTTTACTTTTCTTATTATACCGTCTCTCAGGCACGCATCCGTAACCCATATAAATCTATCACATTCTTCTAATTCCCTTTCGTACAATTCATACCATTCCGGCTTAGGGAATCTTAATGTGAATCTAATTTCGGTATCTTTCTCTAAGACATTAATATCATACGCCTCCGGCCACAGTTCTTTTATGCTGTCTTCATCTTCAGCATACGCCACCAATACAAATGAATTACTGGATTCTGCACTACACCAATATGGATATTTTATAGGCCATTTGACCGGACGGTAATCGTTATCGCAGTCGTCTTTTCTAATATAAAATCTTGCTCTGATCATGTTATTCTACTTTTTTGATTTCACTTAAATCGCCTTCATACACCAAATAAGATCCTCTTCCAGGTCTTCCTTCTTTATTAACTTCCTGGATTGTAAATATAACTGTTCCAGTATTCATGATTTGAACGCTCTTGAAGAAACCAACAAGAGGTGCTTTCGAACGTTTGTAAAGAACGTTCACTTTATCCCCCTTCTTGAATCCATAAACAGAATCGAAATATTCCTTTTTAATTCTTTCAATATTACTTCTGTGTTTGTTCATTGCATCAAGCTCTGTGTCTAACAGTTGAATCATTTGTTCTTTTGTCATTTCTTTTCCTCCTTATTTAATGGTATTAACCCTTTCCCGTGCTTATCATACCATAGCATAGCTATACAGTTCCACGCACATTGTGCAAGATGAAAACACCCTGTATCTGAATCTATTCTTTCTCCTTTCATGTATTCCATTAGGTGTCTGGCAGCCGCAGCACGATACCGTTCAAAGCCGTTATCAAGATTCTGCCAATTGTTAGGTCCGTACTTCTTTGCGCCAGCATGATAGACTCTTACAATGTCTTCAATCTCTTCCATAGGAAGTAAATCCCATCGTAGTTTGTCGTCTATGATGTCATTTTTCACCGATTTGTTTTCTATGGGGTCTTTGGTAAGAATAATACCCATAATATCCGTTTCTATAACGAACGTCTCCCCATTGCAACAAACCTCAGCATATTTATCATTTACTTCTATGTCTGATACTGCCTCCGCTATAGCTCCTTTGGCGACTTTAAATTCGGCACTGATTATATCATCTTTCAATATGCGAAAAATAGATCCTTTTGGATAAAGGATATTTTTAGTATTATCATCCATCTTTTCCATTGTTTTATCGTTGTTTTACCTCATTTCGATAGTAATATAATCCATCTTCGTCTTATACCCTATCATTTCTGTTTTTCTCAAAATACTGTCTTACGGCTTCAATCGCCTTATCGTCATCAAAAGCCTCTACAAACCCCTCATAGAATCTATTTCGCTCCATAGAGAACGTATTGCTTCCATCCGGAATGGTTCTGAACACAACTACCTTCTCTCCATCCACGTTCGTTCCTATGATGTTGTTATGGAGAATAATAGAATACCGCCCAGAGTTTTTGTTCTGGACGACACTATGTTCGAGATTGTAGAGTCTAAGTAGTTCTCTTATTTCTTTTACTCCCATATTATTTTACGTTTTTAGAAGTTACAGCCTCTTCTCCCCATTTCTTTACATATATAGACCTCATCATGTTCATTAAATTAGAGAAAGAAGAGATGGTTCCCATCTCTATGCAGAATGCAAGATTAGACTGTAGGGTTTCAAGTTCTTTCAACTGCTCCTGTGTAGCCCTATTTCTTATCATGCTTTCATGCTCATTAAATACAATCCAATTTAAACCTTTAGCCATCTTGGAGTAATCGGCATCCGGAAATCTTGATATAGCTCTTGATAAGACATTGTATTTATCACCTGCCTCTATTCGGTTTAAGATAAGCTTATCTGTTAACCACGTAACAACCTCAGCATACAACATAGGGTTTAGTTCCATAGCTACAAGCACCCATATATATGGATTACACATAGTTCTCCTATTCTCTCCTCTACCCATTGTCTTATAAGCTCCCATTTTTTTCATCACTTTTATAAGTGACTCTTTTTCAACAGATTGTATAAAACCAGGAAATCCTGATTCTATCTTATATCCTTGTTTTTCAAGGATATAGTAAACACGTTCCGCACTCTCCTTATTAGATAGGATATTTTCTATTCTCTTTTCATTCCACCCCATCTCAACCCTCTTCTTCGTATAGGCTTCCTGAAGGTTTGTTAAGGACATAAACGAAGTTTTAGTGTCCTGCTTAATTATTACGCCAAATAATTCTCGGTCTTTTGATACCATTGTAACATTTGTTTTCATAAAATATAACACATAAAAAAATAATACGATACAAAAATATGTATCGTATTATATCTATACAAATATATTGTGTTAAATTTTATGGTTGTATTTTTATATTATGCGCCTATGGCTGCCTCTAAATTTCCTATAATATCAGTTTCTATCTCATCGATTTTATCATCAATGGTTGAAACCGCATTCTCTAAATCCCCTACAATACTTTCCATATCATCAACAACCGCCTCCATATTAGCTACAGCCTCATCTGATTGATAATATCTTTCTGTATCTTGTAACGACTCCGGCATATTGTCTCTTGCTTCTGTCTCCTCGTCTAAAATCATATCAACATCATCCTTGGCTGAATCCAGATTATGCCTGACCTCTGACAGCTTTGATTTGATAAACTCAAGATCTGTTTTATGCTTTTCCAAATTGGAAATAATATCCTCTATTTTCTTACGTCTTTTGCTGTTCATGCTTTTATCCTATTATAATATTCGATAATCTTTTCTTTCCTATCTCCCTGTTTTACTGCCATATTCTCAGCCAAGAACCTAAAATACGACACCGGTATGTCTTTGAATCTAATTCCTTCATATTTTCCAAACCACATTATTATGCTGTCAAGATCGTCCTCTCTCCTACCATCTCCATTTACGGATTTAAGAGAAGCTGCCCGGCGAAGTATTTCGTCTTTGGTAATAATATCTCCCATCCTTATATTGGACAGAAGTTGATCGCCGGCAAACATACACCAGCCCTTAGAAGGGAATTGTTCGATTGTCAAGTCTTCTATCCGGCCGAAACGCCTCATGTTGTCGCAGCAATCAACTATCAGCGCCTCTTTCTTGTCAGGATGGATGCGGACGGCGCGGCCTAATATTTGGTAATAAGTTGAATATGAGAAAGTTGGGCGACCAAACATCACACAATCAAGTTCAGGAAAATCAAATCCGGTAGCAAGCGTTGAATAATTAAACACGACCTTTGACTTACCTTCTTTGAAATCGGATATGATTTGCTCTCTTTTCTTTTTGGTTGTTAGCGATGTTACGACACCGGTTATGGCTCCCATCCTGGCATTCATGAACTCTGATATTCTATTACATGATTCAATAGAATCCATACATACCAAAATAGCCTTCCTCTCGTTCATAAGCTGAAGAAGGCGTTTGTATATGGAGTTGTTTAAGCCATTTCGTACAATACTTTCTTTAATAGATTCGTTGGTGTATTCGGCTCCGGTACTGTTTAACATCAGAGCCGATTCATCAAACGACCATCGTTCGTACTTAAGTGGACACCAAAACCCTTGAGAGGTTAGTTCTTGTATTTGTGTTACGTGAACTATCTTCTTAAAGAAATTATGCTCGTCTTTCGTCAGCATATTAAGTTTGCTGTAGTTCCCTTCCAGCATAGAACTGTAGGTCCGGAGGCGGCAGGGCGTGGCAGTGAAGCCCAGTACCTTCGCCTCTGGGAACTCGTTCATAAACTCCATAAATTCAGAACCTTCTTCTGGGGAATATCCTGAATGACATTCGTCTATCAATAAGGTATCTATCCCTATATCCTTCAACCTCGCTATATCCTTCTTGATACTTTTCAATGTAGCATAAGTCATAGCTGACAGCTCCTTTACGCCACATGAAGCAGAATATATAGTAGGCTCAGAACCGAACGATATAGCTTTTGCATAATTTTGTTCCAGAATCTCTTTTGAAGGTTGCAACACTAATGTCGGTCTATTAATCTCATGCGCTATCTTGGATATCAGGAGGCTCTTTCCACATCCACATGGAGCTACTATTATGCCGGGCTTTCTTGACCTCCCTGTAAGAAACTTAAGCCCGGCATCTACCGCCTCTTTTTGGTAAGGTCTAAGTTCAAAGCCCACTGCAATCAATATTATAATTTTGTGCGTAAAATCTTATTTCTTTTACCATTATTTTTCTTGCTATTTCTATATCGTCTTCATCCAAGCATATATTACATTCTACATAATCGGGATACGATATAGTATTTGCATCTCCTATCGTGTATGCGCAACAATAATCAAACTCCGGCTCTTTAGCTACAGGAATAAAATCTTTATCATCCGCCTCGGATAAAGCGCAATACTCAGCTTCTGTTTCACACAATACAGTCAATTTTTCAACTTTTATAGTTAGATTATTATCTTCGTAATGACCACTATAAAGCCATAACTCCTTCCCCTTGTTTTTGTAGAAGTCATCCAGTCTTTCCTTGATACTTTTCGCTTTTTTGATTTCAATCTTTTCCATGACATTTTTTTTAATTAGTTATTAAAATATATCTTTTAACAATATCTTCAAGCTCCATAGAAAATAATAAAGTTGGGCTTTTTCCGTACTCGTACAGAGCGTACCCTTCCTTTATGTCTAATATCTTAATCACATGCTTGCCTCTTTCAAATGGATCCATGAAGTAACCTTTGTATTCGTATCTTTGACCGACTTTTATCTTGTCGGTTTTCTTCTTCATCTTATACCGATCTATCGACCTGCTTATTTTTATAAGAGCCGTTACAAACAGGTATGATAATAAAAAGACCGCTGCTCCTGCTATCAATGCTTCTTTCATTGGATTTCTTTTAAGTAGTTAAACCAAATAGCTTCAAGTTTCTCCTGGAACTCAAACGCCTTTTTAAAATTTCCGCACCGTACCGCCACATTCCTCATCTCTTCAAGATATATGACTTCCGGATCTTGCCGGTATTTTGTTCTTAACTTTTGAACGTCCTCGTATTTCATCGATTTATCTTTTTAGACGGATCCCAATCTGAAGAGAAAGGGCATTCGTTTTTGTTATGTAATCCAAAGTCACAATAATAACACAGTGCCGACGGGCAGGGTAGCTTGTTTTGCGAAACAGGCTGGCTTAGGGTGGCACGCCGCTTGCTATACCTGGCTCCTTCTGCTCCCTGGATGTACGCTTGAAATGATTTTACACTATTATCTTCAAAATCATACATTTTAGATAAAGTGTCATTTAGCATCTCTATAGATTTTGTTTTACGTTCCTCATCCACCTTAACCTTTTGGTACTGCCTGGTTCTGGTAAAGAAATAGATGTTCATATCTGGTAGAACCCCACCATATTTTCTATAGATGTAAAACGAATATATAGGATGCTGTAAATTCGTTTCCAACTTCTTAGAATCAAAAACCTTATTCCCTGATTTCCAATCTATGACATAATGGTGAATTACGTTCTTGCTCTTTATAGCCAGATGAAGGTCTACTGATCCTACTATGTACACATGGGTATGAATTACCCCATTTATGTCAACTGGCTTAGGAAGGCGGTACGGCAGCACAAAATCTTCTTCGACTCCAACTATAGCGCTGTGTCTGATAAGTTTCTCACAAGGATTAAGATCACTATCAGCTATCATAAACCTATTGCCGTCTTTTTCAAACAGATCCACAATCCAAGCAAGAAGCTCCCCAGATTGTTTCATGGCTATCATCATATTTTCCGGTGATTGCCAAGGTATGTCTTCTTGGTAAGCATAGTAACTTATTGCTTCTCCAAGGTCTTTGCCAGAAGGCTGCCTTCCGTTCTTGAAGAAGTATTCCAGTGTCTTATGAATAACCGTACCATAAGACGTAGCTTCTTGTTTTTCTGTAGACCTTTTGCCCTCTACGTAAGTCTTATACCATTTCATTGGACAAGTAAGAAACGTATCTATCTGGGAATAAGATATGGCAAGGCGTTTCACACCATTAAACTCCTTATATAGCAAATGCGTTTCCGGGACCATCATAAGTCATTGTCTTTAAATCCTTCCGGGTAATATACGACATACTTCTTACCGTCTTCTGGTGTCATGGCAAACTGCATGTAGTTATTACGATTACGATGCTTGCCATCTAATCCTCGCTTCCAATACAGGATGCCGTCTATATCCACATAAGACCGTCCGCGTTCGGCTCTAACTACGTCCGTGTGTAGCAGATACCCGTCGGAAGACACAATCCACACTTTATCCCCTTTGTTTAAATAAGATATTCTTTTTCTTACAACAACCTTTTTCTTATTATCCAATACAAATTCCTCATCAGTCATACTCTTCATCCTCCTCTTCTTCTGTTTCAAAATCAATTCCATAACACTGATCATAATGATCGGTCAGTTCTTCTGGTTCTAAATCTTGTCCAAAATCCATGTTAAAAATATCGTAATTAGTAAAGCACTTAAAAGCACTATCCCCGCCGGCAGGAAATCTATGAATGCTGCTTTTATTTCTTCAATTAGGCCCAAGTGTAACCTTGGGCCATTGTATTTATTTTTTGTCATCTCCTTTTAACTTCTTTAAAGTATCTGCAATCGGAAGCTGATCAATGACTCCCAATGTCGGAGCGACGGTCTTAACAACATTGTTAAGAAAATTACCGGTACTGTTCTGACCGCCGTCAAATACCGTGATATTTCCGAGGTTAATGTGCTCAAATGCCTTAACCTGTTCTCCGGCAATTTCTTTCTTCATCTGAATAGCTTTTGCCTCTGCCTCAGCTTTTGCCAAATGTGCTGCCGCCTCAGCTTCAGCCCGGCGTTTGATTTTCTCTGCCTCAGCATCAGCTTGTAAGATGGCCTCTTCCTTCTGGGTTTCAGCCGGCACAATCTTTTCAGCCTTAAGTGCAGCCTGAACTTTCTTAGCCTTAGCTTCTTCCACTTCTTTGTCGGCAAGCTCTTTTGCTGTTTTTACAGCCGCTTCCGATTTAACTTTTTCTTCTCCGGCCTTCTTCTCTGATTGAGCTTTGATGATCTGTAGTTCTGATACTGACACAGCAACCTCCTTCTGGGCATTGTTGTATCCTATAGACGCATTTTTCTCAGCCTCAGCCTTCTTAATCTGAGCTTCAGAGTCTTGTATTGCTATAGCTGCTTCCTTGTCAGCTTCAGCCTTATTCTTTCCGACTTCTTCCATCCTTTCAGCCTCGGCTTTATTTACTTCAAGTTCTGCCTTAGATCTTACGATCGCCGATTCCTTGTCGGTTAAAGTTTTTGCGATAACCGCAGCCCTGTCTCTATCCGCTTGAGCTACACCGATCTGTTTCTCTTTATCGGTTAAAGCCAAGGCTATTTCTTTTTCTTTCTTCGTTTCAGCTACTATTGTCTCCTTTTCTTTTTCAGTACAAGCAATTTGAATCTCTTGCTCTTTTTTGGTATTAGCCACAGCCGTTTCTTTTTCCTTCTGCTGTACAGCAATCTTAATAGCACCCAGCTTCTCCTGTTCTTCGATATTAGCCTGTGCCTCGTTCAGAGCCCTACTTTCAGCCTCCTTACCAAGATTCATGATATAACCAGCTTCGTCTCTAATGTCACTGATGTTGATGTTCAGGAGGTAAAGACCTAACTTGTTAAGCTCGTTATCAATGTTCTTTCTTGCCTTATCCAAAAACTCATCCCTGTCAGAATTAAGTTTTTCGATTGTCATTTCAGCAATAATCAAACGCATCTGACCGTAAACGATGTCCGTAATAAGATTTTCAGTAGATTCGGTATCCATTCCCAAAAGTCTTTCTGCCGCATTTTGCATGATCTCTGGATTTGTACTGATAGCTACTGTAATAGTCGTAGGTACATCTACTCTAATATTCTGAGATGACAAAGCACCGGTAAGCTTGCAATCTATTTGCATAGGCTCCATTGACAAAACATCATAGCTTTGAATAATAGGTAAGACAAATGCCGCTCCACCATGATATAATTTCGCCGACTTCTTTTCCCCACCTGTCTTACCATAAACGACCAAGACCTGATTAGGCTTACATCTACGATACCTTGATAAGACTCCGATGATTGTCAAAATAATCACTACAGCTAAGATAGCTGGCACGTACATGATTGTTGTCATAACTTTTAAAATTTAATTGTTGATAAAAAAATTAGATACTTAATTCTCCTTCTTCATATTTTATATTCACCTTATCACCGTTTTTGTAAGTTTTTCCAGACAAGCATCTTACTCTCATTTGCTCTTGTCTTCCATTTTTCAAAATATTTACCATATAATGATTCTTCCCTGATCTAAATACTATCTCCACCTCTCTGCCATTCAAATCTTCCGGATATCTTTCTGATTCTTACTTTTTCCATTGCTTTCTAATTTTGTTAAATAAATACGTTTTTATGTTTTTCAATCGCTCTTTGTCTGTTTCAGAACTTCCGGTAAACAAATAATCCGGATTGCCTTTAGCCGGCGGCGTAGGCAATTTAGATACGGCAAACAACCAATCCATTTCCTTATTCTTCTTAGACTCCAAATAAGGCTCGGTAGCGATCTTAAATTTTTCAGCTATTAAGTCAAAGAGCTTTGAATTTTTAAGGTTCATATGGACTGAAAAAGCCTGATAAGGCGGTTTCCATATAAAGTTACATAAGCTCATTGTATAATCTCCTGACTCTGTTATATAAGATTCCGTTACCTGAAGTATGACCTCTTTCTTGAATGAGGTGTTACCCATAAACCAACATAATCTAGATTCCGCTTCTTTTCTACTGACACCTATGTCTTTTGAATATGATTCGTACATTCCTATCATAATCTTCAACGTTTCCAGAACCTCGTCTGTCATCTCTGGTGTCTCTATATAATTCACAAAAGACGTTCCTTTGTTGGTCAATCTCATCACGCCTGATTTTAATTTCTCAACCAGGCCAAGCTCTATATATCTACCAGCATCTTCTTCCGGCATGGCTTCGATCATAACCGAATCCTTCTGTCTTATGGCAAGAAGATTGGCAAGATCATTAGGAGTCATGTCTGATGCTGCAAGTTGTCTGAAATTGATGTACATTCTTAATCAGCTTTAATGAAAATAACATTCTTGTTATCTTGTCTATCAATATGTTCACATGGACCAATAATCATGTCTGTACATGAACAATAATTGTATTTTTCGAATATACACCTATCGCATGTATCACCTTCCACACATTTTAATCTTACAAGTCCGGCAGTAAATACTTCTCCTACTTTAAATTCCTTCTTTTCCATATTCCCTCCTTGTTTTTAACTGTTGTACCCTTCTTTAATAATCGAATTTCTACCGGTAGATACCGACTGGCGAAGATCGTCATGTACAGAATCTACCGTAGAATACTTGTTTCTGGTTGTAAAAATTACTTCCAGCATCTCCTTGTAATCACCTAAAGCTACTTCGTATCTCGGATCTACTTTGGCTTTTCTTTCGGCCTCGGCATTACTTTTGGCCAGCTCTCGGTCGAGGAGGTCTTCTTTGATTCGGTCAGCAATCATATCAAGTTCTTTTTTAATAACTTCTCCTGCTGCCCGAAGTTGACCTTCTACGTCACCAAGCTGGTCTTGGACGGTTCCTATTTCTTTCTTTAGACGATCGTATTCGTTAATCATACCCATATCACCTGCATAGCCGGAAAAGTCCTTGATTATTCTGGTTCCTTCTTTAAGGAGCTCAATGACTCGTCTTTTACGTTCTCTGCTTATTAAAGACGGAAGACGATAATTCATATCCGCCACCGCCTTATCATGTATGGAGTTGATTAAAAACATCTCTCTTTCATCCCCTGCAAATTCAGTAAGAACCAAAAGGAACTTACTTATCAGGTATTCGTTTTCTTCTACTGTCAGTCTCATGGTTCTTATTTTTTTAATACAATGACTGTTCTTCTTTTGTCTCTTGTTCTTGTTCCTGATTGTCCGTAACGTCTTCCACAGTATAGAGCTTGGGCGGCGTCGGCGGCTGGTTGGGGTTCACGAACTTCGTCCCGCCCTCCCCGTACATCCATCCATGTCCCGGCAGTATCTCTGGGTGGATTGTATTAGTAAGCTCTTCCATACTAACCTGTCTTACCTTCAGTATATGATGAAACACCAGTCCGGCTGTCCTGAATGATGTTTTGTTTTCAGTTTTAAACCTATCAAGAGTCTGATACCAGTCTTTCCCAAATATCATATACTTATCCAGCCCGTACCTACGAGGATTGTGCAAACCTATCATTAACGTACATAACTGACCCAGCGTATCAGACTGGTAAAAATCAGAAAGACGCGGAGGCTGCTCTTGTGGGCTTTTTATCCTTCCTTCTATCTCTCTGTTGAATTGGGATATGATGAGGAAAAATATGTTTTTATATACTAATTTAGCTTCGTTCATAACCGCCACCAAATCATCTATAGCCGACTTAGGATCTAACCCCATTCTTTTTATCAAAGCAATATGATCGACTTTAAATATTATAAGACGTTTGTCTTTGTGTTTGGTAGCTATATGATACACAGCCGCCTCAAACTCTTTTACCGTACACGGAGCATCGATGTATATTATATTATTCCTGATTTCACCTTGAAGGATTTCAAACATCCTCATCTCTTCTACTGTATTAGACTCTTGCCTTCTTAATATTTCAGGAGCTCGCTTTTTCATATCCTGGCTCATTCTGCGAAGAAGAAGATCTTGAGGATTCATTTCGAACTCGCAATTAACAAGAAAATAATCTTCTGCTTGCGGGTTGATCATCGGATTCATCACATTTTCCAATATCTTTTGGGCCACATACGATTTACCTACAGATGGCCGGGCTCCTATGGCAATAGCGTGCTGAGGAAAAATACCTCCAAGCAAAGCCTCATCAATATAATCGTATCCGGTTTTAGCGGGGATAAGCTCTCCCCGCCTGTATTTCAAGATATTCTCATACGCCTCTTCCATAACCTGTTTAGAGGTCTTGAATATCCTTCTTATATCTATTTTATTTTTCAGATCCTCTTGCATTTTTGTCACCTTTCGTATCCGATTTGGATCCCCTATTAGCTTTTACTGATTTATACCTAAGACCGTTCTTGGTATGAGAACAATCCTTTCCTTTTCTCCAGCCCTTACCCTTCTTCTTGTCCGTTTCGTAGTTTTTACGACCAAGCTCTCGGCGTTTGGCTTTCTGTTCCGGTCTGGCATTTATCTCCTTGTCCTTTTTAGCCTTTTTCTTCCTGGCTTCGGGATGAGTCCTGTAGTACTCTGTCGATCTACCCATGTGCTTATATTTTTTTTGATTAATAATAGCACAAAGATAGGCAATTCACGCCCTATTTCAACCTGCCGTAGCTCATATCAGGATCACACCAGACATACCCGTCTTTCTCATCATGAAGATACTCAGGACATCCTCTACATGCGCTACTGCCTGACACTATTTGATTGTTTTTATTAGGGCACTTATCTCCAGGTTTATGCCATTCTATTCTCGAACCTGATCGTTCTTTGTTTACATGACAGAACTGAAAGACTTTTCCCATCGTCTTCTCGCCAAACATACCTATATGTGTGTACTCTTCCGGTATAGAGAGAAATTCAGATAAATCTTTATACATCCTTTTCCGTTCCTCCGGCGTAGACCATAGTCTATCAAGTTCGGCATGGACTCTTATCTTAAGAGACCTCAGTGATGGCCCCGCAAGCCGGCCTTTAGCTTTTCCCTTATTCGGCCCTGATTCATGAACACCGACATAAGCATTGCATGGTTTACACATCATAACCATCCCTAAGCCTTTTCTGCTATATATTTTATCGGCATTGACCAACTCGGTTTCTCTTCCACAATAAGGACAAATTTCGTCTCTTAAAACCCGTTGTTGGTGCTCATTAAGTTCCATACCCTATTCTTTTGTTTTTCTTTAAACTTTTCATACAAACTGCTCTCAGTTTCCATTTCCGAAATCTCTACCTCTACGTCCTCTCTTTTGAAAATTACTTTCTTGGCTGTCGGATACGCACATTTAGAGATACGAATAGCATTACGAATAGCGTAAACAAAATACGTTTCTGGTGATGATTCGATCACCACTACCTCATTTAAAGTGTTTTTATAATTTTCCATATTATCTACTTGCTTTAATTATATAACCCGGATGATCTTCACACGCCTCTTTATATTCGATAAGAAACTTAAGAAATGAATCATAAGACCCCCATCCGTTTTCCGGCTCGTATCTCAAAAGACTTTTTCTCTTGGAGATCATAATACATATACCTTTTGTAAGTACATTCTTCATCTCATTGGTATATATTTCTCTATACAATTCTTCTGGTCTCCAAACATAATCGTACAGCGTTTCTTTATTTTTTGATACGAATATTCTTTGTGCCATCTTGTTCATGTTGTGGGTGATGTTTGCAACCCATCTACAATCCTCTTCTTTCTTCTTGTTCTTAATATAAACATCCAGGCTCATGATATTTTTCTTTTACCTTGTTACTAATTATCAGATCTGCCACATCATCTCCGTCTCCTACATTTTCAACATTTTGAAGATAGTCCGATACTTTTATCCTTGACTTCATCATCATCCCATCTATCTTTTTACTCCATGTCTCAAATGCTTGTCCTTTGTCCGGAAAAGCTACGGTCTTTCTATCTTTTAAAACATCTATCACTTCCGGCCTTAGATTCTGCAACCCACCGGTAGCTACAAATAACTCATCTGGTTTATTCACAGCGCATATAATAGCCGTCTTTTCTGATTCCACCAGATTAACCACCTTATTCGGATACTGGCTTAGAAGATGCTCTCCGAACAAGCATTGCCTAAGCAAGAAGTCTCTTGCATGCAACGAGTGATAAAGCATAACATGAGGCCGCTCATTGTCACCGTCTTTTTCTTTCACTCTTTTTACATCAATCTCATTCCCCTGGCTGTCGGTCTTTATATAAAAGTCCATGATCTTGCCGGTTCTACATACAAATTCTTTGTCTATCTGCCAGAATATACAACACCCTTTCCATCCCCATAAATCCATTGTTCCGACATGATACCTTCTGAACACATCAGATACCCTTTCTTTTCCCCATAGAGACGATAAAAATCTAAATACAGTGTTTCTATCGTCTGGAACTACAGTCCTCTCAAACTCGCTAAAAGGTATGTAATTTACAACGTCAGGATTTACAGGAGGACGATAAGCTCTTATACACTTGTTTCCCGAAATCCAAAGATCTTTATCACCTACATCCTTACCAGTAGGTCGTTTATCGTAACCGCAAGTCCGTTCATGATCGCATCTTCCGAACTCGTTTCCAACAACCTGACCTGTTGCCACATCAATATAAGGAGTGAGGCACCGGCTTTTTCCGCAAGCCGGGCAGGTTAGCTTCAGTCGGCTCCTTCCGGGCCTGCGGTCAAGTTGAAACCGAGGTACGTTTTCGTATTTCCTGAAATCAAGCATTTTCAACTCCTCTCATTGCTTCTATGATTCTATCCGCTATATCTATAGACCATGACACCACATTCTGTACATATACTCCGCAATCTATCTCTCCTTTTCTATTTTGCATTTTGATAAACTCAATAGAATAAGCCTTAACAAGATCGAATCTACGTTGTTCCCAATCTACATCTTTGTTTTCATCATCCACAGGAAGGGTATCGAGATAATAATTTAAACTCTCATTTATCACACTTCCGTTTCTGTCATAGAACTGTATTTTGTCACAGTCGCTTCTTGTAGTTGAGCCGCTGAAGGTGATTACGTCTATTATCTCCCCGGTTCTTCTAATTTTTCTTTTCATACTCTTCTTGTGTTTCTAACCAGTATAGGCATTACTACTTTAACGGTCTTACCATATTTCTCATAAGATGTGAGTATGCATATTGCATACTTATCCCCTATTTTCAAATCTTTCGATAATCTTAATCTTGAACCCCTTTTGATGTTAATAAAATAACCACCAAAAGGATTGATACATATCGGTTTTACGATTTCCACATAATCTCCTTCAGGAATAACAATATCACTCATATTACGAATCTTTTAGACATTTCCTCAGCAATATCATATACAACAATATGATCCTCTTCATTGTATGGCTTATTGATATTCAGCACTCCTTTTCTCACTTTGAACCTCTTGTCTTTTCTGATATGATTCAACATCCCTTGTTGGAACACACAGTCCGCTTTCTCCATAGCAGCATTTTTATCAGACCATTCTTTTAGCGTATAACCTTTACTGTTCGTGCTTTTTGGAGAAAAATTCATAATACGTGCATCAATTCCGTACCAGTTTTTAACCATTCTCCTTTCAGCCTCCAATTGAAAAGCATGTTCATTTCGTATGTCACCTGATTTAAAATCTAAGATAACAATCTCTTCTTTCTCCACTTCTCTCACTTCCTTCTTCGGATCTCCTTTTTTGAACTGCCCCGTAGCCCTTTGATACACGGCTCCAAAATAACCTTCTTCTTTGTATTTGAATATCATTTTAACCATCGCATCTATCGGCGTAGCTACCAAATAATCTTCTAATGACAATATTCTTTCAATCATCATCGGCTTAACCTTATACTCCGAACAAAACTTAGCAAACTTCATAACTCTGACAATCATATCGTCAAGATCATCTATGCTACCAAAGAATTTGTCAAGATTCTTTTTTGATATTTTAAGCTTGCCTTCTTGCACTGTCTTAACTATAAAACTTCGATTTAAGACCATATCTCTACCCGTCAAGTACAATCCGTATAGGTAGTGCATGATCGTTCCTTTATCTGCATCATATTCTGATACTTCTTCCGGATTGCGACCAATCATCCTCATCTCCTGTCTCCATTCTTGAAGAGCCGTCTTGTCATCTACGAATCCGTCTCTAATCATGGTTGTTACCGAGGCGTATATCTTGGCTGTCCCATCGTCCATCTTTCTTACATAAAAACGATTACCGTCTAATGTCAATCTTACGAATTTGGGAGTCTCAATCTTCTTTAACTCATCACAGATATAAAACGGCTCTAACGTTTCCTGATTTTCTGTAAACGGATTCGAATCCTCTTCTCCAGGGTTAGAAGCGGCTTCCTCCGCCGGAGCTTCCGGTTCCTCCTTCTGGGCCTGCTCTGGCTCTGGCTCAGGCGCCGGCTCTTCAACTACTGGAACCTGTCCGCCTCTTTCTGCTATGTCTCTGTTCTTTATTAAAGACATAACCTCCTTCTTCAACTGCTCTGGTGTTTGATTAGGATCTGACACCGACATCACAACATCGTTCATTCTAAACAACGTATTTCCTTCTCCTTCCACCATAGGAACAAATCCTAAATCTGTCAATATTTTTATTTTCTCTTTCATGATCTTCCTCTAATCAATTCTTCTTTAATACAATGTAACACTGTTTCCACTTCATCTTTATCTTTATCTTTCACTGCGATAGCTATATCCTTACCATAACTCTCTCTCTGTATGTGAGCATAAAAGATAGTTTCATTGTCAGCTTCTATTCTTATTTTATAAAGTTTTCTCATATCTGTCAATTATTTCAATAATTAATCTACCTCTTTCTTTAATCATTCCCCTGCTTTCCATATCCAGTACCTTCTTTACCGCATACTTCCACACAAAAGGAAATTCTGTTTCAAGTTTATCAAATTCCATCCTGTCAAGATACATGTCGAATACCGTATGCTCCGATTCATGTAGGAAAACTATATTATCCCTGCAAGTAGCAACCGACTTATATATCCTTTTCGGAAGTATGTGACATACGTTACATACTGTAGGAAAATGAATAGCCTTACCGGTCATAGACATTCGAATAGTACTCAACTCCTCCAACATAAGACGAAAAAACCCGGATAAATCCGGGTTCTCTAACTTTTTCTTCTTGCTGCTGTTTTTAATGGATGTAATTCTGTCTTTTTTCTTCGGAGTCAACTCTTTGCTCCTGCAAGCCTGGCATAAGCCATGACTTCTTATCATCACTTTTCGTCCACATCTTTTGCAGACGTATAATTTCTTTTCCACTTTTTATATTTCGATACAAGTGATATAATTGAAAAGGATACCGCCGTTAAAGATAACGTATATGGTAAGTTCATTAACCATCTTGGCACCTCTTCTGTCTTAATCACTATCAGCAAAGTAGCACCTGCCACTACCAATAATACAATTGCCGTCGCAAGTGCTACACGGGAAACAACATCACTCATCAGTTTTCTTTTCTCCTAATTTTTCTACGCCTTTTTGCAGATCGTATTTAAACACTTCAATGATTTTCGTTTCCGCAATAGACTCGCAATTCCAGTCTCCTAACGTACCCTGCATGCCTTTAGTCAACACAGCTTCGGCATCCTTAGGATTGCCGGCCTGGACATACATATAGCATGGAGTTTTCTTTTCTTTACCTTTCTTTTCATCCAGTGTAATGTAATTTACCTTACACTTATACCAGTACTCAGCTTCTCCGTTGAAGAAGATTTCCGACACTTTAATAGGATTAATTTTTACAACCTCGAAAGAATTGTACAAATCCTTGAAGATCTCCAACGATCTTGATTCTGCCTCTGTGTAAGACAAGGCATCCACTAAATACTTTTCAGTTACTTTCTTTTTCTTGCCGTTTTCAACATTGTCTATTTCGGCTTTTACCGTAATTTCAAACCAGCGATTCATTGCATTAATATTTAATTAGTTGATTTCTTTCCTTTTTCTATTTCTGTTTGAAGCCTGGCTGAGCACCATTGTAGTACATCCATCATCATCATATTATTATTTGATAATACACCTTTTATAACCAAAGCCAGTTGACGAGGAGACATACGCTGACTCATATCAAACCTACATTCTTCTTCGTTTACTATCGTGACCACAAAATATTTGCAACCTTCTAAATGTATCAGGGCTTCAGCCATAGCCTCTTTAATCTTTTTTTCTTCCTCTTTCATGTTTCTTACTTTTCGGACAAAGATATGTCTTTTGTTGCCTAATAAGAAACAAAATGATTTAATGTAAATTAATTTTCTTCCGGGTCAACACCGATAGACATATTGTATCTTTTCCTGATAAAGACTTCTGTTTCTTCATTAAACGGGTAGACTTCTTTCAAGAAAGCCATAGCCCGCTCCTCATCTTTATCTGCTATCTCAACATATCTCTCGAAAGTCATGCAAAGGTCGATGTTGTACGCACGCTCCCGTTTTATCTTGTCCACGTATTTCAACACCCTGTCTTTAATTTCATTGGCATTTTTCAAAGTGTTATTGAAGGAATTTATACTTTCCAATTCTGGATCTTCGTTTTCCTTGTTTACCTTATCAAACTCTTCTTTGCTATACCCCGCTTCCCCTTTAATAGCCGGGCAAACACTTTCTTTTATGATCCAAAACTGTTCATACGATCCTGTCAGAAACCTTGATTCTATTTTAAATGCATTATATTTAACAAGCAAATTAGCCACCTCAGTTGCACCTTCTATGGTTCTAAAACCGATGCCGACATCTTTTAACATAAATACGTCATTCCTATATCCTTTATATCCTTTCTCGTAAATACTAACCCTTGCACAAAACTCAACCACATCGCCTGGTAATAAATCGGCGCTTTCGAATCCTTTTGTCAAATCAAACTACAAATGATCTGTTACTATTTTACCATCGAGTAACACGTCTTGTAAAAGTATTGTCTTTACAGGTCCTTTATACCCATCCCTGAATCCAAAACGAATGAATGTCGCTGTAAATACGTGCCGATCTCTTGATCCTATTATTTTCAGTTCTTTTCTCATTCTCTTTCATTTATTTGTTTCACTTATGAAATTGACAACATCCTTTAGATATCCTTCTGTCATCTCTATGAAATTCACACAATCTAATTTGCTTAACTTGTAAATCAATGCCGGATTGTGTACTATGGCTATAATTTGTGTTTGTGGTTTATGGAATGATAATACATTATAAATTTGCATTATATTGTCAATGTCAAGATTCCTGTCTGGCTCATCCATGAGAACCGTGTATTCAAAACTGCTTTCTGCTAATGTTATGCGGTTTCTTTTATAATACTTCAACAGACTATCAATCCTTTTAATCCAAAACGCATTTGATTTTTTCTTGTATTCTACAAGATCTTGTATTGGAAACGTATAATCCTTTTGACCGAACATTAAATTGAAAAGTGATTCCAATGATAACACCACTTTCTCTCCATAAGATCTTCTAATATTATTCACATACAAATCTAAGTTGCTGATGTTTTTCAATACACTATCTCGATTCATCTCCGCCGATGGCAATAAACGGAATACTTTCCCTGCATAATCGGATGATATGTCAATCCCATCAAGAACCTTGTCATCATCATCAAATATAGGTGGAAAATCCAGTGCCTCGATCGGTATTTCAGAGCACATGGATTTCTCACATAACGCATACATTGATATGATGTTAAGCAAAGTTGATTTTCCACTACCGTTTTTACCTACAATCACATTCACTCCTGGCTTGAAAATAAATTCTCTACTATTTTCAAACGCTTCTATGTCAGAAGCATATTCAAAAGGAGTTTTTGTATTGTCTTTTATTTTTACTGATGTTATCATTGTAATCCTTTTTAAAAATCAATTACCGCCCGAACCATGTCTCCGACGTGCTTGTTGCCGGTGCCCGTGAGGCCACTGGAGAAGACCACGTACCACGCGACGGCCTGGCTGTTCTCAGTACTGGACCAATACCACGTCGAGGAGAGGGGAGATGCCGAAACATAAGTGAATGCTTTGTTTAGTTCGTCCATATAATGGGCCATTAAATTTAATTGACCAAGAGATGGTATATACTCGCCATCTTCCAGCAGATTTCTCAATTTTGGATTTCTGGTTACAAGGCGTTCCGTATTGCCGCGTCCGTCAATGTCAAACAGCGCATCACATTCACGTTCGTAATATGTCCCACTTCCGGATTCTTCACGGCTATCATCGTCAAGCAATTGTATGATATCATGCTCCGTCAGTGAGATTGCAAATGACATGTATCTGTGCTTCAACCCAATGTATCGTACACAATCTTTGGAGTTATCGCCGGTAAACGGCTCTGCATGTCCGTCTTTGTAGATTATATACAGTCCGTCAGTTGACTCTTTCTTATCCTCTTCGGATGGTACTCTGTTTTCACATGGACATTTCTCACTTTTGGATCTTACGATTATATTCAACTCATTTAATACATGATCCCTGATGACGCTCTCGCACGCTTTTCTTACAAAATCATGATCTCTTCGTTTGAGTTCATCATTCACCATGCATCTGATCCAGTTTTCTATCTGGTTGTCACCTCCATATGTATTAACCATGTACCGTTTTACGTGTTTCTCCAATAACGGCTCTATGTTTTTGATTATATCTTCTTTGGTAAGGTGAAGTTCATTTAATATACAGTTCCTTACTGCCTTGCATTCTTTACTTGTGCTCATGATATGCCCATTTAATACTGTGAATCATATTTTCTTTCTCTCCCGCTGTCTTCCCCTATAGGATTATCCCATCCGTATTTTACAGCCGTAGCTTTAAATAGAGGTAGCCCGTAAAATCCATAATCATCCTCATCCCAGTCTTCAAGACCTTCTTCCAGGATGTAGTTCCACATCATTACACATTCAAACATTAAACTGGCTGATATTCCTCTCTGATTTAATGCCTTTTCAAAACCGAATCTTACATCTTCTTCAAGCTGTTTCAAAACATTCTCCCTGGTAAATTCAACTACAGTACTGTTCCACCTTTCTTCGTTATTGTATTCTTCGTTCGGCTCCATACCGAAATCCTTTATCATGTTATATGGGATAAATTTAGCCAGTCTGTTAAAATCTCTACCGTCTAAACATTTTGATGCTAATTCTTTAAGTTGTTCTAATGTTTTCATAAGCAATTTTGTTTTATAGGTTAATCCCATCCTCCAGTAGTGTACAAAGATACATCTTCCTCCTCTACGTTTACACCTTTAATAGCCTGTAGAAGTTTTTTCTTTGTCTCCCGGCACATATTGTAACCATATCCTTTATACCGATATGAGCGCTCCCATGTACTTACTGGAAAAGGGATATTTTCGTCAATAACCAGCCTCTTCATATGAAGATGTTCGAAGAATTTCTCATGATAGAGTAGTTTGTACTCGTATGCTACTATACTTGCAGATGAGAATGGAAAATAATCATCTTCTTTTTCTTCGTATTTGGGCTCCTTATAGTAAGCCATTTTTGTCACAGTAAAATCGAAGCTCCTAAGAATCTCTTTCGGCTTTCCAAACTCTGACTCTATGAACTCTATCCATACCTCTTCTCCCTCTTTCTGGAACGCACATACCTTCTCATTTCTGTACTTAAATTTCCATCCTTCTTTCTGATGTTTTTCATCATTGAACGAATCAATAGCCTCCTGAAAATCGCTTTCACTTTCAAAGAAAATATCAATGTCTTTTACTCTTTCTCCGGAAAGGATATTTTTAAAACATCCACCAGCTATGAATCCTTTGTGGCCTTCCATATACTTGTCAAGCCCTCTTATTTGCCAGAAATTATCTGGAGTATCTATTACAAAATTATTCATATTGTTTATGTTTTGCCGTTACCAAGCGAGATAAAAATTCCGCTTCACAATAATACAATGAGTGTAATTACTCAGGTCGATTCCGTTATATCCATACGCCTTAATTAGACGAGAGATTTTACTAATAAATTCGTCCTTACTAAATGGTGCTTCTTGCGCTATTTCCATACGCAATTTTTCTGCTGCTGTCATAATATTAATCTGTTATTTTATAATAATAATCAAGTTCCTCTCCCTTAAAGTTGTTCATGGCATACTCGTCAGCTTCTCGCCACAACCGGTCATACAATGCAGCCAGTTCACGATTGCTTTCATAATGCTGCCATATTTTATGATTCAATACCAGCGTTAATTCTGTAAAGAACTTATAATCGTCTTTCCATTCGCTGAACGCACGTCTGTAGGTATCCTTGACACCCGCTATACCATACTTGTCGGCTATGCTGAAATCTTCCCAAAAGGTAGTCATTAGGTCATAGCCTACTTCTTTCATAAATTCTTTGAATGTCATAAGCTATTATTTTAGGTATATAATTACCTCATTAAATTTTTGAATTGTCATATAATTCCCCTGAATATGGACTGTATATTGTTCCGGCTTCCACCGCTCCAGGTTCTACCGCCATCAGCCCTACACCTACTTCATAATACAATTCAAGATCTATTGGCTCCATCGCCATCCTCTCAGCTTCTTTCTTGCTAAGACCTGAAAGCATTAAACATTTCACCTTATTTGCGTACGCAATAGGATACTCTTCTGGAGTTAATCTTATTAAGATTACTTCTGCTTCTTCTGCGCTGTTAAGTTTTAATTCGTTTCCCATTTTATGCATTGTTTTCGTTGTTCACTATCTGATTAATGTATGATCCTGGCCACGAACAGCCAGGCTGGCCTCATTGTAAGGCAGGCGCCGCCTTATTCTGGCTGTTCTACCCACTCCCTGTATCCTACACTGAAACCAATAGGATCATACCTTTTGATCATAGTACCATAATTCTCTCTACCGCAATACCTGTTCTTTCCTCCAATGATCCATGCTTCATCGTCTCTATCTGGAGATATGGAGTTAAGATACTTCTCATAATCTTTCCTACTCTTCCCCATCTTTGTCTTGATTTAAGCAATAGTTAATAAAATAAGCAACTTGTTCATTTTCCCCTGGATTATTATAATCATAAAAAGCCATATCAGTATAATCCAGCATGACTACACGAAAATCGTTTTTTTTGACATACACTTCCGTTAAATACATAGGATTTTCATCAATTTCTATTACCACCGGAAACTGATCATCAAAGTCAAATACATCATTAGCTTCTTTAAATTCTTTAAACTCTTTAAATTTTAGCTTTATAATTCCATTGTTTTTTACATTCATAGTGGCATTAAACAATGATATTTCATGTCTTGTGTTTCCATTTTCGTCACTCCCTATGTTTTTAACATAACATATGTCCGGCTTGTATTTGAAATAATTAAAAAGCCTATACCATCCCTTCCCGTTACATGTCTCACAATTCCATTTTCCAACAAGCCTTCTGTATCCCCTTACTGGTATTTTCACTATTTCCCTTGGCACGATCTTGACATACTTTCCTTCTCCGATTGGTATGGTCATATTACCTGCCTCTTCAGTGCAAAAGTATTCTATTTCAGATGCCATTCCTTTATACACATAGAACCGGTATAGGTTCCCGTCAGGGTCTACCCGATCCATGTAATATAATATCACTTTGTCTACTTTTATCGTTTTCATTCCTTAATTCTACTTATCTTTAAATTGTTATTATTACAGTATTCCTTCAGCCAACTATCCGTTAGATAACGATTAACTCTATCGTATTTCTTTTTCGGGCCCTTGCTCCAGAATTTCCATTCGTTTGTGATATTATACCCATATTTATCAAACCAATAGATATAATACACTACGTTACCATATAAATCCACTCTTTTTCTTTCCTGTATGACTACCTCATAAGGTATCTCCTTGTCTCTTTTTCCCATCTTTGTCCTCCTTCCTTGAATAAAAAAAACGGCGCCTATCTTCGCAGACCAGTGCCGGCAACTAACTTGCATGGAAAACTACTTAACTTCAACTAATTCTACAGAGTTGTAGAATTTAGTGAAGCTACCAACAAATTCTCTTATATTTTTATATTCTTCTGGTCGTTTTCTGTTACCGTCTTTTATATAATTCACCCACAGTCTATCCTCTATGTTCTTAATCGCATTCTCTATAGTAAATTCGTCGCTGACACACATTAAACACGAAGACCCGGTTTTCTTATGTGGTTTATACACCCTTGAAAAAGACCAAATTTTTATCCTGTCATATATATATCCGTTATTTGGATAAACGAATCCTATCCGACTGTCACCTTCTTTGGCGTAAAACACACCTGGCTCCTTCCCGCCCTTTCTATATACTACAAATCCTTTTTCTTTTAGGATCTTAACTACTTTATCTAATTTATTCTCCACGTTCATTTTCATGCAAGTATTTAAAAACGACCCTCATTATAGTTGCGAAGTTCTCCACCTTAACCCACTCATGAGCTACTGCTCTAAGTACAGATGTCTCATATGTTGGAATATTGTCTTCTTCAACCACCTTACGAGAGGCCAGAACTCCTTCGGTCGGCTTTAGTCCACGGTCATGCAGCTCGCAGAGACCGTCTGGCCGGCGGGACACGCACCACCCGTCTTTCTCTGTTGGCTGGATCATCGCTATTGGTTTTTCTTTCACTGCAAGATACCCCACCATCCACATTGTCTCTTTTAGCCTGTCAGCATATCCGGCATCTATGATGACTTCTATGTCTTTTGGCGTACCAATACAAGAAACTTTACACATGTTCTTGCATTTATCACATGTACAAGGCTGCTCCCATCTATTATGATCTATGCCAACCAACTTCTTTATCCGTTCTACTTCTTCTTTCATATTATACTGTCTCTGTTAGTTTTTCATAATACAACTTCATTTCCGGTGAAGCGTATTCCATGAACGCTTCGAATAAGCGAGGCACCTCTATTATCATATTCACATTACAACCTTCTGCCTGTGAAAGCGATTCAAGATCATTACTGTATGAACATGTTACATGAGCTCCTATATTAAACACATGTAAATCTAATCTTGCATATTCCATACATAAATCTAACGCTTTAAACAAGTTCTCTACCTCAATCTCCTGAAATAGGTCTATAAACATTCTTAAATCCATCATTTTACCACCCTTTCCACGTGTTTAATTAATACTACCGCCATTCCATTGCCGGTTTTTATCGCACATTCCGATCCTTTTATCCATTCTACACATCCTACATACGTCTCCGTAGTATGAAATCCGGGATTATATTTTCCAGATGTAGTGAACTCTACTGTATCCCCTACCTTCAAATCATCAAAAGCAATAGACCATGTGGTCCAAATTCTGTCATGCCTCCCAGGCTGAATGGCTCCGATTACGCCCTTCTTACGACCGTTTTTTATTGCCTTTAGTATTATCTTTCTATCACCTTCGATAAGGCTGCAAAAGCGCCCGTAAAAGGTTAAATCAACCTGTTTTCCTCCTATTTCTTCTCTTATTTTTGTTATTCTGTTCATTTTCTGATTCTGATTTATTTTTTTCTTTGTTTTTTCTATCTTCTATAGAAGATGATAATAACATTATCTTTTCTATGTTACTTTTTGACTGCAAAAAAGAATCGCATTTCATTACCACTACCACCTTCTTAAGTTCCCCATTATCGTATAGCGATACACGCATCATGTTTTGCGCCTCGTCCACTATCAGACCTGGAGTAGTCTTAGCCATTTTGCGTAGCTTATTATACTCCGGTCTTTCCATTTCCTCTGTTTATTACTCTATAGTATTTATCCTTATCCCCTTCTTCCAACTTCTCCAGATAGAAAATTCCATCATGTAAATGAGACAAACAAAACCTGTATCCGTATTTCTGCGTTCTTCTTACATGATCCCGCAGTCTTATCTCTTCACTTTTGTCTTGTACTTTGATCTTAATACTGTCTCCTTCTTTGATTGTGTATAAAATAGTTTGAATCTCTTCTTTTTTCATATTATAAAATAATTTAACGGCAGCACCTATACTCACACACCACTACTGCCTTATGTTTAACAATTAAATACTTAACTCTTCAATGGTCAAGCCTTTTTCTTTTGCCCATTTTAGCATTGCGCATAATTCTTTTTCTGTTCTGACAATCTTTTCTCTTCTATATGTAGATTGCATTCCTTTTCCCCTTTTAGTATTTAGCACAAAGGCATCATCTCCGTACATTGCAGCTAATATCATAGGGAGCAACAGACCTCTGTATTTCATATTTTTCCTCCACAATTATTATATCTGCCATATTCGTTTCTTCCATCATTCCGTATTTCAAAAATCATCTTCTTATGATCTTTGCCTGGTAACTTATCTTTAACAGCCGATATTACGCCCGCTATAGACGTGAATCCTGAATCTGTTATTGAACACAGCAACACACCTCTGTCGGCGCCGGTACTTATCGCTGACGCCTTTATAATATCATTCTTGTATATTCTCATAATCTTTCGTTTTATTGTCTACAAACTTATCTATATCGTCTCTTATTCTTTTTAGCACTCCGGCTATAATTTCCGGCATCTCTCCTTCGGTACGGTTCAGAGTTTCTATCACCCCATCAATCCTACCAATTTGACGCCATAAGAAATTGGCGTCTTTCGCATTAAATTCCCTCATCATGTCTTATTTTACAGTAAACAACTTGCTTTTTTAAGCACCAGTCTTGCGATTCTGAGAGTGAACACCGTTCGGAGTTGTTAAAAAATATACAATCTTTGCAGAACATAAGAGGATCTTCGTCGTCACCAACTACTTTGACATCATACTCTATACCATACAATTTTAATCTAAATACATCTCCTGTTTTTTTAGAAGACAAATCCATGTTCGGACCGAATGTTATTACTTCCATATAATTATGTTTTATTGTTTGTGAGATGCCCAGAATCGAACCAGGACCGGCACATACATACCGGCACGCCGCGCCATCCCTCTATGATACACAAATAGACATGCCTATTCTCACGAACCGACATGCCAAAACCCAAAACTTAATTTGATGAATAAAATAGATTAACAAAAATACTATTCTAATTCTTTTATAATGTCTTTTATGATATTTAGCCTCACCTCCTTCGTTTCTGGACTAATACAGCCAAACCATCCATATATCCTCCATTCTTCTTCTGGTTCTGTAGCCATACTTTTCTTTTCCTCCAATTCCGGGAAATATGTTTTCACCATTTTATCTAAATATAGCCCATAAAAGGATTCTATTTTTTTAGGAGTACTGAAAAACTTAAATACTATATTTCTCAACATGACGCATATATAATTCCCAGCCTCTAACCTTTCGATATTCTCATATACCTTTTTCCAAATGAATAATCGCTCTTCTTTTGTAAACATATCTTTCTTTATTTTTGTGGTATTATTTGACTGTACGCAGACTTTTCCATGTACACAACACTATGTTCCTGTCCAAGTATTTTCTTTGCTGCTTCTTTCTTTATCGCGCAATATCTCCCTGTACGATACGGATTCTTTTGATCTGATCCATCCTCGACTTCGATAATAAAACAACCTCCGTCATCTATTGTCTTTTTGCAATTGTCACATATTTCTCCCGTGCATATATGATGCGGCGCCTGCCCTTTGATGTTATTTCCTAATAAAGCAATCCCCAGCTCTTCGCCACATATCATGCAGACTTCTATAGACGGATTCAATCCGTGTTCTGGATGTAATGTAATACCTTCTTTCATTTTCTTTTCGCTATCTCCTCCTTTTTATTTTTTTAGTTCCACAATAAACTGTTCCGGCTCTGCTCCGACCTACGTTCCACCTACAACCGCAGGCCTTAGCCCAAGGCGCCGCCTACTCCCCCTCTATGGCAGCCTGTTCGTCCCTACAAAGCCAGTCTCCTTCTACACCCCTCACTACTGTAATCCTTAACTTCTGCACAGCTAACTACCTTAGCATATACTATACCTTCACTGCCTCCTATTCCTTTCACCCCAAAAATAGATCCTTCTACCTCCTTACTCAAATCTAAGTCAGGCGATAAGTCATATACGTTCATGTTGTTTATATTTTAATTGTTAAACATTCTACTACTAATCTATTGAATTTTGCGGAATAAACTCACTGAATGATGTTTTAAAAACCTGATCTGTTGAATTTTGTTGGTATAAACCTACAGAATGATGTCTTAAAACGCTGTAAGTCTTGATTTTGTTGGTATAAAC
>OBZS01000002.1_pt1 | contig 137706 bp, 134 predicted proteins | sample 1476981 | NCBI WGS metagenome assembly OBZS01 (sample SAMEA2580254, study PRJEB22360) | human gut metagenome | biome: human gut; feature: human-associated habitat; material: faeces | place: Denmark | collected 2008/2010 | reverse complement strand
CGGCGGGCATGACCTTTTACGCAGGGTGCGCCCGCTGTGGCTTTTCATGGATTCCCCGAATCAATGGCGAAAAATCCATTGCGGGGACTACTCATGCGGTTCCGTAGGCGGTTTGGGTGTTCCGTAGGTGGTTGGGTCTGAATACCCGGCATGAAAACGGCCAGAATAAAGCCTTTCTCCAACCCCGATACTCTGACCAACCACCTACGGAAGCGAAAAACCACCTACGGAACTAGTCCAAGCCGTAACGGTGACTGGCTATCGCTCGGGCGACCATGCCGAACAGTTCGTTCAGCTTCTGTTTGGATGCCAAATGCTCGCGGGTGGCGACAAAAGGCGTGAATCCAAGATCCCTCAGCCGGTTGCGCTTATCGAGGTCATACATCCAGCGGCCGTGGGTGTAGTGGTAATTTCCGTCGTATTCTATACAGACGCGGTCATCCGGGTAGGCGATATCCACCTTCATCGTGCCCGAGCCGCGTATGTGGTCAATGATCTCATAATTGACATGTGCCTCAGGCAGCCCGTAGGCATCGCTCTCCAAACGAAGCACCGTTTCCTGCGGGGAATCGGTACCTGGTTTGGACAGGCGCAAGGCCTTTCTGCATTTGGCGCTCCCAATGAATCGCGGCGCACTCCGGATGTAGTCGGAGAGCTCATCGTGAGTGCAGACGCGTAAATCGGGATTGGCGCAAGTGAGCCAATCCATGGCGATCACCAGACTCCGTTCGTCGACATAGGGCGCAATCTGGCAGACCGCCTGCATCGCGGAGACGCTTGACACCAATTCGTCGGCGTGCGCCACGTCTACGCCATGCCTTGCGTAATGGAATTTCATCCCCTGGATTTTCCGCAGGTCACGTTGCCGGCACACCGAAACGTGAACGAGCTCCGAACCATATCCGGGTAAATAATTCATGGTGGCAATCATGCCATGCAGCTCCAGCGCTGTGCCGTGGCTTACATAGAGTGGAACCGAGGAGCGTGACCTTATCCGCGACAACACCTGCCTGCATTCAAGATGCCGTCTCGCCGCCTCCTCCCGTGCCTGCTCTAATGTGAAAAATGTATTGTGTCCGAAGCTTTCCATGCGCTGACGGTATATGGAAAGCCAGCAGCCCCGCAACCGTCTCCGTGAAAAATGTGGATATGTGTATGGTTCCATCCGCAGCATCACCGGGGAGAGGCCTGATGTATACGCGTCCGGTAGAACCGATGCGGAGCGTGGCGTCATCGAGGGGTGGCTCACATGGCAAGTCGGCCACGCAGAAGGGCGGGCGCTTCCAGCCGCAGGCCCGTGGGGCTGACGGTGACCGCGTTTCTCCACGGTGTCAGCCGCGTTTGGAACCCTGCCGACTGATGCCACCTTTATGACCGGTCGCTTTGAAAGGCAGACCGGCGTTGCTGAGTCCTTTGCTCCGCATGTTCTGCAGGGCAAAGGATTTTTGTTGTGCACGCAGTTCGTTCATCCGTTCCGTGGACTGATGCGCGATTCGCGGTTTCCGTGATTGCTCTGGCTGTGTCATGGCTATAAGAATACGTTCGGTAATGTAATATGATGGATTTAGTAATGCTTTTACTAAAATCTGATGAGGCATCCATGGGAGGGCGAGGGAGCGATGGCGACCATCAAGGAGATTGCGAAACGTACGGGATTTTCGCAGGCCACGGTGTCGCGTCTGTTGAATGGCGATCCGACGCTGTCGGTGCGTGAGGAGACGCGTCGCGCGATCATCCGCGCCAGCGAGGATTTGGGATACAGCGCCCAGGCCAAGCGTATCGTCATTCCGCACGAAGTAGCCTTGTTGGACAACGAGGAGTCCGACGAAACGCTGCGTGATTCGTATTTTGCCGATTTGCGTTCGGCGCTGGAACATAACGCCAAACAGCAGCGTATGGAGCTCACTGTTTTCCACAGTCTTGACGAGATGTTGAATCAGAAGGGGAAATTCGATGGTTTCATGGCTATCGGCGCCAATGTCATAGCCGAAAGCGACCTTGAGAAGTTGCATGAGGTCATGCCATACGGTGTGTTCATCGATGTGAATCCCGCACCGAACCTGTTTGATTCCGTGCAGCCCGACCTACAGCAGACCGTGCATGACGCGGTCGAAGCATGTGCGAAGGCTGGCATGAAGCGTGTCGGATTCATCGGCGGCAAGGGGAGGCTGACGAATTTTTATGAGGTGGACGAAGAGGGGCGTGCCACATATTTTCGGCGTGAAATGGGCCGTTATGGTCTCGACCTGCGTGGACTGGTGTATTCTGACGGCTTGTTCACCGTGGAGAATGGTCGCAAGCTGGGGGAGCAGTTTATCCGTGACCACAACGGCGCACTGCCTGACGCAGTTATTGTTTCGGCGGACATCATCGCGGTCGGCGTGCTGCAGGCGTTCAACGCGGTTGGTGTGATTGTGCCCCGCGACATCAGCGTCATCAGCATCAACAACCAGACGATTGCCCAGCTGACGTCGCCGCCGTTGAGCACTTTCGCAATCGATCAGAACGAGCTTGCGCGCGTTGCGATTCTCACCTTGGCTGATGCGATTGCCAGCAAGCGCACAGTACGGCAGCATGCGTACCTGTCGACGACGCTGGAAGTGCGAGATAGTTTCGTGCCGGCGCAGCCGAAACGTGAATCGCGGCCAAAATTGCAGACCCGATCGAAGCGATCTGCCCGGTCGAAACGGGCTGCTTAGCGTACGTATGTGCGGAAAAATATGAAAGGCGATTGATGATGCTATGTCATCAATCGCCTTTTGTTTGTCTACTGTCGGCGAAATACCGCGAATCGCACACAATATGACATGTATATGTGCAGAATCGCACAAAATGCGACACGCCCAACAGTGCACAACGCAGATGTTAAATTTTACTAAACAGGGGTAAAGGGATATACTTAACTCATGCGAAATCAAATGATGATTTCCGATTACAGCTTCAATCACAACTTCTAAGGAGAAGTACGATGGCAGAATCCAATGTCGCAGCCGCACCGAAGGAGACGCAGCAGTCTGCGAAGCCAACCAGGAAAGGCAGTCTGCTGTCCCGCGTGGCCTATTCATTCGGCAACGTCGGCCAATCCGCCTTCTACAACGCGCTGAGCACCTACTTCATCGTCTACGTCACCAGCTCGCTGTTCTCCGGCGTTGACAAGGCGCTCGCTACCAAGCTCATCGGCGTTATCACCGGCCTTGTGGTTGTCATCCGTATCGCGGAGATCTTCATCGATCCGCTGCTGGGCAACATCATCGATAACACCAAGACCAAGTGGGGTCGTTTCAAGCCATGGCAGCTCATCGGCGGCACCGTTTCCGCCGTTCTACTCGTGCTGGTCTACACCGGCCTGTTCGGCTTGGTGAACGTCAACACCACGCTGTTCATCGTGCTGTTCGTCATCACCTTCATCGTGCTCGACGTGTTCTACTCCCTGCGCGACATCTCCTATTGGGGCATGATCCCGGCGCTGTCCTCCGACTCCCATGAGCGCTCCACCTACACCGCCCTCGGTTCCTTCGGCGGCTCCATCGGCTACAACGGCCTGACCATCGTGGTCATTCCGATCGTCACTTACTTCAGCTACATCTTCACCGGCAAGCACCAGGAAAGCCAGAGCGGCTGGACCTGCTTCGCCATCATCGTGGCTATTCTCGGCGTCCTCACCGTGTGCTCCGTCGCGTTCGGCACCAAGGAAAGCACCAGCACCCTGCGCGCCAAGGCCGAGGACAACGGCGGCCCGCTCGCCGCGTTCAAGGCTCTCGCCCAGAACGACCAGCTGCTGTGGGTCGCCCTGTCCTACCTGCTGTACGCCATCGCCAACGTGGCCACCACCGGCGTACTCCTCTTCCTGTTCAAGTTCGTGCTCGACAACCAGGCCGCCTACTCCATGACCGGCGTCATCGCCTTGGTGGCAGGCCTCATCATGGCTCCGCTGTACCCGATCCTGAACAAGCGCATCCCACGCCGAGTCCTGTACATCGTCGGCATGACCTCCATGATCGTGGCCTACATCCTGCTGGGTCTCTTCTCCACCAACATGACCGTGGTGTTCATCGCCCTCGTGCTCTTCTACATCCCGGGCACCCTCATCCAGATGACCGCCATCCTCTCCCTGACCGACTCCATCGAATACGGCCAGCTGAAGAACGGCAAGCGCAACGAGGCCGTCACCCTGTCCGTGCGTCCGATGCTCGACAAGATCGCAGGCGCCTGCTCCAACGGTATCGTCGGTGCCGTCGCCATCGCCGCCGGCATGATCGGCTCCGCCACCGCCGCCGACATGACCGCCGCGAACATCCACACTTTCAAGGTCTGCGCCTTCTATGTGCCGCTGGCTGTCATCATCCTGAGCGGTGTTGTGTTCCTGCTCAAGGTGAAGATCAGCGAGAAGATGCACGCCGACATCGTCAAGCAGCTGGAAGAGCAGCTTAACGAAGGCTGATTCGCTCTCGGAAAGCGATTGGCGCGATTGATTTGCGATTGAACCGCGGTCGTCGCGCAGGAAGAGCCGCATGGTGGATGCCATGCGGCTCTTTCGTTTACCTACGTTCGTAGTGCGTGCTACGCTGTCGACTGAAAAGCAAAGCAACGATCCGTCATCAGCGGGGAGCTTCCGGAAGAACGGCGGCGGTCGTCGCGCGTAAATCGCGCGGTGCGATCGCAGGCTCAGTAGAACCGGCGGGATCGGCCCGAACAGCCGAACGTCAAGCGGTCGTATGAAACCTGTGCAGGGAAGCCTGCGTAAGAAAACAGGGGAGTGCGGCAAGCGAGGTGGTACCGCGGTGTCGGACGTGCGCAATCGCACGAAAATCATCGTCCTCGTAAAGTAAGTAATGAAACCGCCAAACGAGGAGCATACGGTGAGCGAATCCACCAATCATGTGTATCCGAAGGCTGCTGCCGGCGAGCAGAGCGCCAATGTCGCGCCGAACCCCAGCTTCCCCAAGCTTGAGGAGTCCGTGCTTGACTACTGGGACAAGGACGGCACCTTCCAGAAGTCCATCGAACGCCGTCCTTCCGGCGATCACAGCCAGAACGAATTCGTCTTCTTCGACGGTCCGCCGTTCGCCAACGGCCTGCCGCACTATGGCCACCTGCTGACCGGTTACGCGAAGGACGTCATCCCGCGTTACCAGACCATGAAGGGCCACCGCGTCAACCGCGTGTTCGGCTGGGACACGCACGGTCTGCCGGCCGAGCTTGAAGCCCAGAAGGAACTGGGCATCGACTCCGTCGACCAGATCAAGGAACTGGGCATCGACAAGTTCAACGACGCCTGCCGCGCGTCCGTGCTCAAGTACACGAACGAGTGGAAGGACTACGTGCACCGTCAGGCCCGTTGGGTCGATTTCGAGCACGGCTACAAGACCCTGAACATCACGTACATGGAGTCCGTGATGTGGGCCTTCAAGCAGCTGTACGACAAGGGTCTGGCCTACCAGGGCTACCGCGTGCTGCCGTACTGCCCGAAGGACCAGACGCCGCTGTCCGCGCACGAGCTGCGCATGGACGCCGACGTGTATCAGGACCGTCAGGACACCACCGTGTCCGTGGCCGTGAAGCTGCGCGACGAGGAGGATGCCTACGCCGTCTTCTGGACCACCACTCCGTGGACCGTTCCGACCAACTTCGCCATCGTGGTCGGCGCCGACATCGACTACGTCGAGGTGCGTCCGACCGAAGGCAAGTTCGCTGGCAAGAAGTTCTACCTCGGCAAGCCGCTGCTTGGCTCCTACGAGAAGGAACTTGGCGAGAACTACGAGATCGTGCGCGAGCTTAAGGGCGCCGAAATGGAAGGTTGGCGCTACTACCCGGTCTTCCCGTACTTCGCAGGCGACGAGAACGCCGCCGAGGGCAAGGTGCCGGGGCCGGAAGGCTACCAGATCTTCACCGCCGACTACGTCGACACCGTTGAAGGTACCGGCCTGGTCCATCAGGCCCCCTACGGCGAGGACGATATGAACACGCTCAACGCCAAGGGCATCAAGAGCGTGGACGTGCTCGACGCGGGCTGCAAGTTCACGTCGCTGTGCCCGGATTACGAGGGCATGTACGTGTTCGACGCCAACAAGCCGATCCTGCGCAACCTGCGCGCCGGTGACGGCCCGCTGGCCCGCATCCCCGAAGAGCAGCGCGCCATCCTCTTCCAGGAGAAGAGCTACGTGCACTCCTACCCGCACTGCTGGCGTTGCGCCACCCCGCTGATCTACAAGCCGGTCTCCTCCTGGTTCGTGTCCGTGACCAAGATCAAGCCGCGTCTGCTGGAATTGAACCAGCAGATCAACTGGATCCCGGGCAATGTCAAGGACGGCCAGTTCGGCAAGTGGCTCGCCAACGCGCGCGACTGGTCCATCTCCCGCAACCGCTTCTGGGGTTCCCCGATTCCGGTGTGGGTGAGTGACGATCCGAAGTACCCGCGTGTGGACGTTTACGGTTCTCTCGAAGAGCTCAAGGCCGACTTCGGTGACTACCCGCGCGACAAGGACGGCAACATCAACATGCACCGTCCGTGGATCGACAACCTGGTCCGCGTCAACCCGGACGACCCGACCGGCAAGTCGCACATGCACCGTATTTCCGATGTGCTCGACTGCTGGTTCGAGTCCGGTTCCATGTCGTTCGCGCAGTTCCACTACCCGTTCGAGAACAAGGAGAAGTTCGAGCAGCACTTCCCGGCCGACTACATCGTGGAATACATCGGCCAGACCCGCGGCTGGTTCTACCTGCTGCACGTCATGGCGACCGCCCTGTTCGACCGCCCGGCGTTCAAGAACGTGATCTGCCACGGCATCGTGCTCGGCTCCGACGGCCAGAAGATGTCTAAGCACTTGCGCAACTACCCGGACGTGAACGGCGTGTTTGACAAGTACGGTTCCGACGCCATGCGCTGGTTCCTTATGTCTTCGCCGATTCTGCGCGGCGGCAACCTGATCGTCACCGCCGATGGCATCCGCGACACCGTGCGCCAGGTCATGCTGCCGGTGTGGAGCTCCTACTACTTCTTCACCCTGTACGCGAACGCCGCCGGGTATGACGCCCGTATGCTGCGTGCCGACGAAGTGGCGAAGCTGCCGGAAATGGACCGCTACCTGCTGGCCCGTCTGCGCCGCCTAGTGGAGAAGACCCAGCATGCGCTGGACAACTTCTACATTTCCGACGCGTGCGATGCGGCGAGCGACTTCATCGACGTGCTGACCAACTGGTACATCCGCAACAACCGCGAACGTTTCGGTGCGGGCGATGAGAACGCGTTCAACACGCTGTACACCGTGCTCGAAACCTTCATGCGCGTGCTGGCCCCGCTGGCTCCGATGGAAGCCGAAGCCGTGTGGCGCGGCCTGACCGGTGGCGAATCCGTGCATCTGGCCGACTGGCCGTTCCTGAAGGATAAGCTGACCGGCGAAACCACCGAATTGGGTGCTGTGCTGCAGGATGACGCCGCGCTGGTGGCTGCGATGGAGAAGGTGCGTGAGGTTGTCTCCGGCACGCTTTCCATGCGTAAGGCCAAGCAGATTCGCGTGCGCCAGCCGCTCGCCAAGCTGACCGTGGTGGTCGAGAACCCGGATGCGGTCGCCGCCTACAGCGACGTGTTGAAGGGCGAGCTCAACGTGAAGGATATCGAGTTCTGCACGCTGGAGGACGCCGGCTCCCATGGTCTGAAGATCGTGAACGAGCTGCGCGTGAACGCGCGTGTGGCCGGCAAGCGCCTGCGTAAGGACGTGCAGTTCGCCATCAAGGCGTCCAAGAGCGGTGCCTGGCATGTGGACGCCGCCGGCGTGCCTGTGTGTGAGACTCCGAACGGCGAGATTGCGCTTGAGGAAGGCGAATACGAGCTGATCAACCGTGTGGAGGAGGAGAACGCGCAGGAGGCTGCGAACTCCGTGTCCGCCGCGCTGCCGACCGGTGGCTTCGTGATCCTCGACACCGAACTGAACGACGACCTGCTGGCCGAAGGCTACGCCCGCGACGTGATCCGCGCCGTGCAGGAGGCCCGTAAGGCCGCTGGCCTGGAAATTTCCGACCGCATCACGCTGAAGGTGACCGTGCCCGCGGACGATGTGGCCAAGGTCGAACAGTTCAAGGACCTCGTGGCGCATGACACCTCGTCCGACAGTGTAAGCGTCGAAGCCGGCGCCGAGCTGGGCGTGGAGGTTGCTAAGGTCTGAGGTGGTTGGCTGGGTGGCTGACTGACGATAGTATGTGGGGGTGTGTTTCTCCTGTCGAGTTTGGCAGGAGAAACACACCCCCTACTACTATTTGTGTTGGGGCGTACTACGTATGCACAGGTATTTGGCGACGATAATCTTCGAATCAATCATTTCGTTTTTATCTTTTGCTGGAATGCGGTAGAGTAAAGACTATTCAGGGGGGTATCTGTAAAGGAGCAGGTTATGGTTCTATTAGCTCGTAAAGATGAGGAAGGCAATACTCAGGCTTTGTATGACCATCTTCATGGTGCAGGAAGATTGGCTAGTGGTTTCGAGGATGAATTCGCTGATATTTCACGTACGGCAGCCGTCTTGCATGATGTCGGGAAGGTTGCTCAGCAGTTCCAAACATATCTGTTATCGGATGATGGGCATAGGGGAGATGTGCAGCATGCCCGTCAAGGGGCGTTTGTCGTCAATGATTTTTTCGAGTCGAAAGGGGAAATTGAAGAGATAGCAAAGGAAATTCTTGAGCTTGCCATTTCTAAACATCACGGAGGTCTTCCTGATTGCATTGACGAGTCCGGGAATAGAGCTTTTCTTCTTGGGTTCACGGAGTCGGACAAAAGCAACGAGAAGTATGCGTATCAAGAAATCAAGCGGGGGCTTAACGGTTTGGCGCTCGATCTGCAATCGAATTTCCGAGGTTCAGCGGAAGATATCGCTTGTTTCCTGAAGAAAATTAAATCGCTGAGGCTGTCGAAAGATAGCATATACTTCTATCTAGGTTTGCTCGTTAAACTGATTTATTCGCGACTGGTGGATGCGGATAGGACGGATGCTGCTTGTTTCGAGACCCGAAAACAGTATCGGCCTAATGCGGTTGATTGGCAGAATCTGATTAGTCGACTCGATAAAAACATGAGATCTTTTGATTCGAGTTCGGAAATAAACAGGATAAGACATCAGATTAATGAACAGTGTTGTTTGGCGGGGGCGCGGGAAACCGGGATTTATCGTTTGTCGATTCCGACTGGCGGCGGTAAAACGTTGGCGTCGCTAAATTTTGCGTTGCATCATGCGCTGAAGACAGGAAAGCGCCGGATCATTTACGTGATTCCATATTTGTCTATCACAACTCAGACGGCAAAGACTTTCCGAGATGTACTTGGTCTGAACTCTGATAGCGATGTTCTATTGGAGCATTACTCCACTGCAGGTATGCAACGTTCCGCTGATGTAGCGGATAATGCGTCGAGTGAGTTTGAGGATGCCGGGGAGCATCAGCGCAAGTTGGCGGCAGAGCGTTGGGACAATCCGATAATTGTTACCACTATGGTGGAATTCCTTGAGACTGTCATGTCTGCTCGCGGAACCAAACTCCGGAAATTCCATAATATGGCCGACAGTGTCATCATTTTTGATGAAATACAGTCGTTGCCGATGAACACAATCAATCTGTTCAATGAGATCGTCAGCTTCCTATCGAAGATTACCAATTCAACGATTCTTTTGTGCTCTGCGACGCAGCCGTTACTTGAAAAAACCAAACGAGAGAATCTGCTTCTTTCGGAAAAGCCTGATCTTATTGCTGAAACGGAAAGCTATGAAGACAAGCTTCGACGTACAAGAATTGTTGCTTCAGCTGAAAATAAAAGCTGCGATGAACTAGGGCAGATTATTTATCAGCAGGCGCGGAAGAACGGCAATTGCTTAGCAATCGTCAACCTGAAAAAGGAAGCGCGTGAGATTTTCCAATGCTTGGAACGACTTGATGTGAATCATGAGTTTGAGCTGATTCGTCTCAGTACTGCCATGTGTGGAAGGCATAGAACGGATTGTCTGAACAGAATCGGTGCGCTACTTGATCCAGGTAATCCGAAACCTGTGATTTGTGTGAGTACACAGCTTATTGAGGCAGGTGTTGACATTTCGTTTGCTTGCGTGGTCAGGGCGATGGCTGGTCTGGACAGTATTATGCAGGCCGCTGGGCGCTGTAATAGGAATGGTGAATCGGTAGAACCAAAGAATGTGTATGTCTATCCATTGAAAGATGAAGACAGCATGGAAAGGTATCTGCCGGATATCGCAATGGGTAAGCAGCTCACTTTACAGATTATGGAGAACTATTCATTTTGGAAAGAGTCGTCGGCATCAGAAAACAAACGATTGCAAAATAAGACATGAATAAATCGATAGAACAGCAACGAAACTGAGCAAACCCCCTTAAATTACAACGAAAATGCGCCACGCCCGAACATTGCTTTCGTTTGCAAAGAAACTCCGCTGGATATAAACTGTCAGCAATTCAAAGCGCAAGCAACGAAGCAAACGCAACAAGGAGGACGACAATGAGTGTCGAAATCTCTGCCGAAAATCGGCAGGAATATCAGGCATGGACGCCGGTTGAGGAAGACTTGGAAGGTCTTCCCAAGAACATTTACGACGTCATCCTGCAAATGCGCGTCGACTGCAGCACAACTGACCGCAACCGCATGCCTTACTACGGTGCAGTCGATGATATCGACGAATTTACCGACATCCCGTACATCGACGATGGGACCCGAGCCCACCAACTCGACATCTACATTCCACACGACGCGATAATGTGCGCCGCTCGCAATTTGCCTGTCTACATCGACGTGCACGGAGGCGGATTTGTCTACGGCTACAAGGAGCTCAACCGCAACTTCTGCATCGCATTGGCCCGACGCGGATTCGCGGTTATCTCCATCAGCTATCGCGTTTACCCACAAGCCGATTTCCTCGGACAATTGCAGGACGTGAATGCGGCCATTGGCTGGTTGCAGAATCATGCGGATGAGTACCCGATCGACCCGAATCGTATGGGTATCACCGGGGATTCCGCCGGAGGCTGTCTATCCCTGTACACGCTTGCAATCCAATCCGACCCAGAATTGCTGGATCGGGAAAAACTGGGATTCAAGCAGACAAATCTTAGGTTCGGTGCCTTGGTGTCCGGCAAATTCGATCTCAGTGAGTATGTGGATGATACTCCGATCACTGACGATAATGAGCCGGATCTGCTTCGCATCCTCGCCAAACCGTTGTTCGGCCGGTTCATCGATGCAGCCGAGTGTTCGAAAATCTATTCGCTCAGGAATCTGACCGGCAAGCTGCCGCCATTGTTCCTGACAACCAGTAGCGATGACTTTATCCAATATGAGTCACTTGCACTGGCTGACGCATTGGCGCGTAACCATGTCGATTTTGAGCTACATGATATCCGACCAGCAAAAGGCGAAGCACTGGGACACATATTCCCGGTCGGTTTGCCGTGGCTGGAGGAAAGCGAATACGTGCTCGACCGATTGAAGACCTTCACGTATGAGGTCATGTAAGAGCTTTTTGTCTCAATGAAAAGGAAAACAAAAGGAAGGTTCAATGATGAACAAGACAATCAAGATAATCGCCACAGCAACGGCTGCCTTGATGATGATTGCCGGCGTGTCCGCCTGCGGCTCCGATACAGGTGGTGACAGCGACAAGGGTCGTGTCTATTACCTGAATCTGAAGCCGGAAGCCTCCGACAAGTGGAAGGCGTTGGCCGAAGAATATCAGAAGGAGACCGGAATCAAAACCACCGTGCAGACCGCGGCCTCCGGCACGTATGAGCAGACGTTGAAATCCGAAATCGCGAAAGACAATGCACCGACATTGTTCCAGGTGTCCGGCAATGTGGGCTTGGCCCGCTGGAAGAAGTACACAGCCGACATGTCAGACAGCGAACCCTATAAGCAGCTGCGAGACCAGAGCACTGCACTGAAAGGCGATAACGGTGAAATCCTTGGCGTCCCGTTCGTCATCGAATCCTACGGGTTGATCTACAACAAGGATCTGCTCAATAAGTATTTCCAGGCGGACTGGTCGACCATCAAGAGCATCGACGATTTGGTCGGGTTCAAAGCGTTGAAGACCGTCGCTGATGAGATTCAAGAGCATAAGGATGATCTTGGCGTCAAAGGCGCGTTCACCTCAGCCGGATTCGACTCCAGTTCCGACTGGCGTTTCAAGGAACAGTTGGCCGCCATCCCATTGTCGTACGAGCTGGACGGTGTGACTGAACAGCCTGCGACCATCAAGGGCACTTATCTTCCGGAGTTCAAGCAGACGTTCGACCTGTATTTGAAGGATTCCACCGTCTCTCCGACTGAACTGAGCGCCAAGACCGGTAATGATGCGACCTCTGAGTTCGCTCTCGGTGAGGGTGTTTTCTACCAGAACGGAACCTGGGCGTGGAGTGACCTGCAGAAGGAAGGCGTCAAGGCCGACATGGTTGGCGCCATCCCAATCTACATGGGTCTGCCCGGCGAAGAGGAAAAGGGTCTGGCGACCGGTTCTGGCGACAACTACTGGGCCATCAACAACAAGGTGTCCGAAGCCGACCAGCAAGCCACCAAGGACTTCCTCAAATGGGTCATCACCAGTGACAAGGGTAAGAAGGCCATGACCGATGACATGGGCTTCGTCACGCCATTCAAGTCGTTCAGTGACATGAAGTCGTCGAACCCGATTGTCCAAGCCGATCAGGAGATGGCTGACGCCGGTAAGCAGGATGTGTCTTGGGCCGGCATTATGTTCATGCCCTCCCAACAGTGGAAAGACGGCGTCGGCAGTGCGATGCTCGAATACGCGCAGGGCACCGGAAAATGGGATGCGGTGAAGACCGCATACGTTGACGGTTGGGCCAGCGAATACGAGGGCACCCACTGATAGGCCTTCTGAAGGGTTCCAGGCTCCCATCCCCTTTCTCTTTCGGCTTGGAATCGTTCAGGAGTTGGCGTGGCCTGATGTTTCGACTGCATCGGGCCACCCTTCTCAATTTTTTAGGATCAACGAGGAGTTAACTGTGACCACCATCGCAATGATGCAAATGCGTGTGCAACCCAACGAGCTCAACCGGAATCTGTGGCATATGAGGGAGCTGCTGTCCCTAGTCGGGGACGCCGATGTCGCCCTGTTCCCAGAATGCTGCGACCTCGGATGGGCAGCTGACTCGGCCCCCGAGCAGGCGGAACCTATCCCAGAGGGGAGTACATATCAGAGAATAAGAGATATGGCGGTCGACTTCGATATCGGTATCATCGCCGGAATCACGGAACGTGAAGGCGACCATATATATAACTCCGCGGTATTCATCTCAAATACCGGGGAACTGTTAGGCAAGCATAGGAAAATCAACCTCGTTCCCGATGTCGAAGACATGTATACTTCCGGAACATCGGTCAACGTGTTCGATACTAAGTATGGTCGAATCGGCATCGACATATGCGCCGACAACCACATGGAATCGATCATGATTGGCGAAGCCATGGCGAAAATGGGCGCCAAGATGATTCTCGCACCATCGTCATGGGCTGTACCTCCTGAACGATTAGGAGAAGCATATGGAGAGGAGTGGAAGATGCCTTTCCACCATCTCTCATCAAAATTCGGGGTGGATGTATTCTCAGTTAGTAATATCGGTCCAGTTGTTGATGGAGCATGGACTGGTTGGACCTGCATCGGCAATTCGATTGCCATAACCGACAATGGTTGCTCGACAACGATGCTCACCTACGGAGAGCACGCTGAAGAAGTCAAACTGATTGATTCATCCCATTAATGTGAATAACGAAAGTGGGCTTGCTCCAATGGTGAGGCAAACCCACTTTGTTCTTTCAAATCAGTCGAGCTCCAGACCGTCGCCGTTCTTGTACGGACTTATCTTCTCATAGGCGGCAGCGAGGCCTAGTAGTATTCGCTCGCTGTCTTGTGCGCCGGCGAAGGAGAGTCCGATTGGCATGTTCTGACTGTCACGACCGGCGGGGACGCTGATTTCCGGCAGGTGCGCGCTGCTAGCCAGATAGGAGGCGGCGTATGGGTCGTCGCTGTCGCACTTGTAGGTGCTGTCCTTGGCGTCATGGCGGACGCTGGCGACACAGCTCATGGTCGGGTAGATGAGAGCATCGACGCCGTTCTTGATCATGGTTTGTTCGACAGTGTTGGTGAGTGCCGGCATCTTCTCGTAGATAATCGATTGGACTTCGTCGCTCTTAAACTTGCCGGCGCTCTTCACGTTCGTCTCGTAGCCTTTGATTCGAGCAGGATTGACAGGAGTATTCGTGTCAGCCAGGTCTTTGCTCTTGTCTATCAGCTGTTGAACCGTCTTGGCCTTGCTTCGTCCGTCGTAGCGCATGTAGGTTTCATAGTTGGTGACGAATTCGGCGTCACCGACCGGTCCCATGATGCTGCTCCATAAGCCGGTGTAGGACGTCCAAGTTTGGCCAGGAAGCATGCAATCTCGTTAGCAAATGAGGATTTTGGAGTTTTCTGGCGGAGCGCAATTTCCCATGTCGATTTTGAATGCCGCATGCCATAAGGTCACCAGGCCTATGGGATACGACAATATCAGGGTCTGGCGTCGTGATTTTGAAATCGCTTGCAGCCTATGGAAAAAACACTATATCGATGAAACAAGAAAACAGCATAGACAGGAGGATGTAATAACCATGTATCTTGAACCGAATCGAGATGATCGTGATTACCTGTATGGAAGGTTGTTGGCGCTTGCCGACAATTTCGAGGAAAGCGTCTTGCGTAAGCAGGGAGTCAAGGACCGTCCAACCAATGCAATCAAATTGATGAGCAATTTCACGGCGAAGCCCTATACGACGTGGGGCACATTGTGGAAGCAGCTTACGCCATACCTTAAATCGGCAAACGGTGGTTCCTGGTTCTGTAATGAAGTCGACGATGTTATGGCTTTGTTTAAGGAAGGGGATTTTGAAGATAATAAGGCGCTTTCGCCAATGTTTCTTCTGGGATATTCATGTCAGCGGAGAGCATCTTGATATGAACTGATTTTTGTTCCGCATTTCCCCTAACTCGATGGGAGATGATGGAACCATGGCAAAAGGAACGAGATACACGCCGGAGTTCAAGGCGAAGGCCGTCAGGCTGTTGACCGAGTCGCGCGGCTCGTATTCGTCGGAGACCAAGGTGATCGAACAGGTCGCCAAGGATCTGGGGGTCGCGCCGGAGACGCTGCGCCGTCGGCGCGACAAGACGGACGCCACGGTCGCGGCGGAGACCAAGCAGTCGGCCGAAGACGCGATGGCGGAGTTGAGGAGTTTGCGGGCCGAGGTCGCGCGATTGAGGCGGGCGAACGAGATATTGACGACGGCGTCGGCTTTTTTCGCGGCACGGCTCGACCCGACACGGCGTTGATGGTCGCTTACATCGACGAATTCAAGGACCGTTTCAGGGGCGGGCCGATCTGCAGGGTGCTGGCCGCTTCGCTGGACTGCGGGTTCATCACGCCGCGCGGCTACCGCATGTTCAGATCCAGGCCCGTCAGCCGCATGGCCGCCAGGCACGAGGCGCTGGCCCGCGACATCCTCGAGATCCATGCCGATTTCTTCATGGCCGTGTACGGGTACCGCAAGACGCGCGCCCAGTTGTTGGCGCGGGGCTGGGATCCGGCCGAGATCGGCCGCGACCAGGTGATGAACGTCATGCGGGAATCGGGAATCCGCGGCGTGCGCCGCGGCAGGACGCCCGTCACCACCAAACAGGCGAAGGGCGCGGGCGGCGGGCCCGACCTCGTGGAACGCGGGTTCGAGGCGGAGGCGCCGAACCGGCTGCACGTGGCCGACATCACCTACGTGCGCATGGCCAACGGCTCGTTCGGCTACACGGCGTTCGCCGCCGACGTGTTCGCCCGCAGGATCGTCGGATGGGCGTGCACCACCACCATGGACACCGGGGAGCTGCCGCTGCAGGCGCTGGAACAGGCGATGTCATGGGCCGCCTCGCATGGCGGCACGGACGGTCTCGTGCACCATTCCGACCATGGCGCGCGGTACATCGGCCTCGTGTGCACCACCAGGGTCGGGGAGTTCGGCATGCTTCCCTCGGCCGGCACGGTCGGCGACTCGTACGACAACGCCATGGCCGAGAGCGCCGACGGCGCGTACAAGACCGGGCTCGTCTGGCGACGCAAGCCCTTCCGGGATTTGAGGGACCTGGAATTGGCGACGTTCCGGTGGGTCTCGTGGTGGAACTCGAAGCGTCTGCGCCGGTCCTTGGGCTACGGGACACCGGAACGGACCGAAACCGAGTATTATGCAAACCAAGCGGCGCAAGCCGCCCCACTATAAGGGCGGAACAAAAATCAGGCCATATCATCTAAGCATAAAGCGCAAGAGATTTCTCAAAAAAATAATAGCAACAACTGACTTTTGTAATTATCAGAGTCGATTCATCGCCTATAAGTAAGGAGTATGTGATTATGGCAGCTTTGGATGACATAATGCGGATGTGTATACCGCTTCATGGTTTTTGTGACCGATTTGTGATTATTCAATCGTGTGACTAAAGTAGTTTGTGGCTTTTCGGCTGGCTTCTGTGCCGGCTGGAAGATTGATACAGACTTGATTTGTGTCTGCCGCATGCCTGCGTCGAGTTGCGTTGGATGCGCGGCGGAAACAGATCGCAAGCGAATGGTTCTCAGTACCATCCATGTGAGTCAAGCACACATCTTTGAGAAGCAGTCGCGATGCCGGGAGTTGGGTTCGTCGTAATTTAAACGTCGCATCCGTTCCCGGCTTTTTCATCTTGGTTAGTCTGAATTTAAAAAAAGATTTTGGGTTATTGCCGAGCGTGTCCCATGCGGATAAAGGGGTTATCAGGTGTAATCTATAGCTAATTGTTTTTAAGCCAACGGGGGTCTTATGAGCCGCAAAAAAATAGTTCCGAATTATGCAATTTCTTTGGATATCGGTAATGCTTCCGTTGGATGGGCCGCGTTTACTCCTGATTATCGGTTGATGAGAGCTAAAGGGCGTGAGTTAATTGGTGTAAGGCTATTCGAGCCTGCGCAGACTGCTGAAGCTCGTCGTATGGCTCGTACTACTCGTAGGCGCTACTCTCGTAGACGTTGGCGTTTGCATATGCTTGATGCTATTTTTGATGCTCCCCTGGCAGAGGTGGATCCGTCATTCCTTGCGCGGAGGAAGTACTCCTGGGTTCATCCTGCTGATGAGAACAATGCGGATTATTGGTATGGCGGTGTCTTATTCGATTCGAAGAATCAGGATAAACGTTTCTATAAACAATATCCGACAATTTATCATCTGCGCAAAACTTTGATGGAAGATGACAAGCAACATGATATTCGAGAAGTGTATTTCGCTGTCCATCACCTGTTGAAGTACCGAGGTAATTTCCTTGTTGAAGGTGATTTGGATTCTTCGAGTGTATTCGACTCAAAGAATCTTTTAAATCTTATCGGTGAAATCATTCTGTGTGTATTTGATGAGCAGCTGGATGGATCATGGACGGCAGGAATCGACAAAAAGCGTCTTGCTGATACGTTGTGCACGACAAAGGGTTCTCGCAGTATGCGTGTTGAAAATGCGCTTGCTGTTATTTGTGAGTCGTGTGAACTGCCAAAAGAACAAATCAATGTCATTAAGGCTATTTTTGCTGGTCTAGAGGGAAATAAACTTGATTTAGCGAAGATTTTCCCATCTGAAGAACGTACCAGCGATGAAAAGAAAGCGCTTGGTATTTATTTCAATAAATCTGATTACGAGGAAGTTCGTGCTCAGGTCGTAGATTCGGGCTTGCTTGATGATGAACAATGCGAGTTACTCGATAAAATGCAGAAACAATATAGCGCTATCGCTCTGAAACAACTGCTTGGTAACGCAAAAAGTGTTTCTGAATCGATGTGTGCGAGTTACACACGACACCAAAGAAATTGGGATCTTATTAAAAAAGAGCTCCGTACGGAAGACAATGCCGATGAAATCAACAAGCATTATGGTGAGTTGGTTGGCTGGACAATGGTTGACGGTCGACGTCGGAGCATCAGGGGTACTTCTACGTATGAAAAAACAAGACAGAACGCAAATAAATATTTTTCGAAGTTAATTGAGGCTTCTAATTTGTCTGAATCCAAAAAATTGGATTTAAAGCACGCAATTGATGAAGATCGGCTTTTCCCAGTTCAAAGAGACTCTGATAATGGTGTGATTCCGTATCAGCTTCATCGAAATGAGCTTAGGAGAATTCTTGAAAAGCAAGGAAAATATTATCCGTTCCTTTTGGATACGTTTGAAAAGAACGGTGAACAAGTCAATAAAATAGAAGGCTTGCTGACTTTCCGTGTGCCTTATTTTGTGGGTCCATTGGTGGAACGGGAAGGAATGCAGCCTTCAGATAATGGCGAAAACCATTGGATGAAGCGTAAAAAATCTGGAGAAATCACTCCTTGGAATTTCGATAAGATGGTTGACAAGGATGAGTCGGGTAGGCGTTTCATTGAACGGCTCGTGGATACAGATAGCTATCTGCTAGGTGAGGCGACCTTGCCGAAGAACTCCATGTTGTATCAGGAGTATGAAGTTCTTAACGAACTAAATAATGTCCGTTTATCGGTTCGTTCGGGCAACCGATGGGAAAACCGTCGTCGTCAACGACTTGGTCGAGAAGAAAAGACGCTGCTGATTCGTAACTTGTTTATGAAAGGCGGTGTAGTCACCAAAAAGGCTGCGGAAAATCTGCTCCGCAAAGAGTATGGCCGTACCTATGAGCTGTCTGGTTTGGCGAGCGAGTCAAAGTTTATGAGCTCTATGTCATCATATGGAAAACTGTGCCGTATTTTCGGCGCAGAACGGGTGAATAAAGATTCAGAGCTTATGGAGCAGATAATCGAGCTCCAGACTGTGTTTGAGGATAAAGAGACTTTACTGCATCAGTTGCGCATGCTTGATGGACTGTCCGATAGTGATTGCGAATTGTTGGCAAGGACTCACTACACGGGATGGGGCAAGCTTTCAAGGAAGTTGCTTACGACCAAGGTCGGCGAATGCAAGATTGGTGATGATTTTGCCCCTCAGAAGCATAGCATCATTGAGATTATGCGTTTTGAAGATCGTAATTTTATGGAAATTATTACTGATAAAAATTATGGTTTTCCTGAATGGATTGATGAGCAGAATCTTGGAGCGGATAAAAAGCAATCGTTGGAGTCAATGGTTGACGAGCTTCACGTATCTCCGAAAGTGAAACGAGGAATCATCCAATCCGTTCGACTCATTGATGATATCTCTAAGGCCGTTGGAAAGAAGCCATCGAGAATATTCCTAGAATTGGCCGGAGATATTCAGGCAAGCGTGCGAACCACTTCTCGAAAGAATCGCTTGCTGGAGTTGTACAAGAATGCTGGATTGAGAAAGGAATTCAGTGACATTTATGATCGCTTGGAGGCAAGCGACGATAAAGGACTTCAGGATGATCGTTGGTTCTTGTACTACACACAGCTTGGTAAGGATATGTATACGGGCGAAGAGCTGGATATCGACAGGCTATCGTCTGATTACGATATCGATCATATTATTCCCCAAGCTGTAACGCAGAATGATTCCCTGGACAATCGAGTACTTGTGTCCCGTGCGGCCAATGCGCGTAAAACAGACTCTTTTGCATATTTGCCGGAACTAGTAGAAGCAAGAAGAGGCTTTTGGCAGGAACTGTTGGATAATAGGTTGATTTCCCAGACTAAATTTGAACGTTTGGTACGACAAAATGATTTCGGTAGACATGAGAAAGAGCGTTTTGTCGAGCGATCGCTGGTAGAGACTCGTCAGATTATGAAGAATGTGGCGACTTTGATGCGGCGGAGGTATGGAAATAGCTCTGCTGTGATTGGACTTAATTCCGAATTGACCAAGGAGATGCGCCAATATCTCGGGTTTGAACATAAGAATCGTGATATTAATGATTATCACCATGCTCAGGATGCATTATGTCTTGGTGTAGCTGGGCAGTTTGCTGTTAACAGAGGTTTCTTTGATAATGGTGCAGTTTCTGATGGAGCGGCGAATGCATATAATATCTATCTTCAGGACTACCTGAGAGGATATCGTGAGAAATTGAAGGCGGGGGACCGTAAACACGGTAAAGCCTTCGGTTTTATTGTCGGCTCTATGGCTTCGGCGGATGAAAATAAGCGTATCAATCCTAAGACTGGTGAGATTGCGTGGAGTGAGGCTGATAAAGATTATCTCCGAAGAGTGATGAATTATCGTAAGATGCTTGTCACTCAGAAGGTGGGGATAGTTTTGGCGCTCTATATAACGAAACGCGATATGGAGCTGCGGTTAAAGAAGGGCATGACGGTATTGCTTTCGATAAAAATAAAGCCGATACGTCTTTGTATGGTGGTTTCTCCAGCGCAAAGGTGGTTTATTCGATTCTTGTCGAATTAAAGGGAAAAGTACGTCTTGTGAACATCACGATGCAGGAGTACTCGATGTTGGGAGATTGCCCTTCGGATGAAGCATTGAAGAAAGTACTGGTGGCAAAAAAGCCTGAATATGCAAAAGCGAAAATTTTGCTTCGACATATTCCGTCAATGCAGCTTATTCACTATAAAGGGGCATGCATGACAATAAAGTCTGCTACTGAATTGAATAATGCTCGACAGTTGTGGCTGGATTGTGATGTATATAATGCCTTGGATGATTATCTGAAGTGTGGGACTTCTAAAAGCTCAATAGACATAATGCAAATTTGGGATGCATTATTCGACGCGGTAAATAAACATTATCCGCTTCACAGGGTTGAAGAAAGTACGCTAGCTAAGGCGCGGACTAAATTTGAGAAGCTTGATTTGGACAAGCAGTTGGATGTTTTAGGGATGATTGTTGTCGCGCTTCATGCTGATCCTGGTCGTGCAAACCTTTCGTTGGTTGGCCTCCCCAGCGAGTGGAAACGTGTTAGAAGTGTATCTTTCTCCGATGATGACGAATTTGTTTTTCAATCTCCGTCTGGACTATTTGAAACGAAAATTACTATTGCAGAACTGAAAAAGGCTGAATAAATGAAAAGGGCTTCCGGCATTGCCGGAAGCCCAAAGCCATAAGGCAAGGCATTAATCCTTCTGAAGCTCGGTTATAAAAACCTTGCTTTATTTCAATATATGCCTGTCAGGTCAACGACCTAGACAATCGGATTGCGACCAAACAATCCTTTAACAGAATACCACAACCACGATGGAGTGAGTATGGCGTGGCGGAATATTGTAGTGACGCAACATTGCAAAGTTTCGATGAAGATGAACTTGCTTGTTGTGCAAACGGATGATGATACTGTTCAGATTCCAATCGATGATATTGGAATGGTGCTGTTTGCTACAACGCAAGCTGTAATCACCACAAGCGCTATGGCATCTCTTCTTGAGCGGGATATCAAAGTGGTGTTTTGCAATGATAAACATCTCCCAATTGGTGAAACAAACCCATACGAAACTGAATCCTCTAGACGAGTATGCATTGTGCAACAAATGGGTTGGGCGGAAGAACGAAAGAACATATTATGGCAACGAATCGTGCAAGAAAAGATAGCTCATCAGATTTTCGTATTAAAGGAAAAGTGCGCTTTCCCTGATATAGAAAAGATGAAAACATTAATCACGTCTGTTCAGCCGGGAGATTCGGATAACCGTGAAGCGGTCGCGGCTCATATGTATTTTCCAAGACTGTTTACCTATGAATTTGTTCGCTCAGATGATAGTAATGAAACGAATGGATTGTTAAATTACGGCTATTCGTTAGTGATGTCTGAAGTCGCTCGAAAGATAGCAGAATTTGGCTATTTAACTGAATTCGGCATCCATCATGATAGCGAGAAGAATCCTTTTAATCTTGCTTGTGACCTTATGGAGCCTTTTCGGCCATTTGTTGATGCAAAAGTATTTGAGCTAAGGGAACAAACTCTGAACTCAGAAGTGAAGAATGAGCTTATACGGCTGTTGCGCACTGATTTGCCTGAATTTGGAACTTGTTTGACGCAATTGATCAATATTTTTGTTCGCGATGCATTCCATTACCTATCAGGAGATGGCAGATTGCCAGAATTGGGGTTTATTGATGAGGTATAGGGTTATGAGGGTTTTGATATTCTTTGATTTGCCTGTGAAAACAGTAGCAGAGCGTAAGGCATACGCAACTTTTCGAAAGAATCTGTTGCGAGAAGGTTTCATTATGGTTCAAGAATCAGTATATTCTAGAATCGCTACCACTCGTGAATCGGCTGGTTTTCTTGAAGGCCGTGTGGCGAGTTTTGTTCCTGAAGAAGGTTTGGTGCAGTCACTGATTATTACGGAAAAGCAATATGCTTCAATCAAATTTCTTTTAGGAAATCGAATTGAGGATGTAAGAAATTCGGATGAACGGACAGTGATTATATGATTGATAGCATTGTCATGTATCCGCTCGATGTGATGCCTCTTGAATTAGGGCTGAATGTATTGGGATTATCGTCGCCAGAACTTTTGTTTAAATTTGTGGAGGGCCTACAGGGGTTTGGTGATGACGTGGTTCTGGGAGATGGGAGTAAGACCGCGGTCTTAACAAAATCAATATTGTATGTTGGGGATTGCGCTGATATTGTTGACTACAATGCACTATTCCAAAAAGCGGCAATTAAGAAAATAATAGATGAATTTGATGTTGATAAATTAACTAGAGTGCTTGAGTTGCAGGCAGAGTTAAAAACGCTTATTCAAGATGAAATATGGGATGATGATTTGCCTCTGGAAATTTCTTCTTCGCTGGATTTGAAAACTGCGATTTCAATGGCAAAATTACGTGTTGATGTGAGCTCTGTGGGTTCCCTATTTGATAAAATTCAGATGGTGGTTGATACTGCCGGTGCTCTTGCTGAGAACAGGATGCTTGTGACGCTTCATACAACTCAATATTGTAATAACGACCAATTGATTTATTTACATAGAGACCTATTAAAAAATGGTATGCAGCTTCTTGACCTGGAATGCTGCAACAAAAGGGTTACCCTGACAGAAGGAAGAAGCCATTATGTTGATGGAGATTATGTTCAGTTCTCATGAACTGTTCAGGAAGCTCCAAGGCTATCGGTTTCAGAAGCCTGTCAGATCAATGACCTAGACCACCCGGCTTTCCGTATCTGTGGAGCCGATTTCGTTTCAGAAGCCTGTCAGATCAATGACCTAGACCACTGACAGCGCCGTTAATCCAACGTACGCTTTGTTTCAGAAGCCTGTCAGATCAATGACCTAGACCACCACACGTTGCAACGCAACCGTCCGCATGTAGTTTCAGAAGCCTGTCAGATCAATGACCTAGACCACCGAATCGTTCAACATCTGGAATACGCGGAAGTTTCAGAAGCCTGTCAGATCAATGACCTAGACCACCGGTCGAAAGCGCCAAAACGTCCATCCTCGGTTTCAGAAGCCTGTCAGATCAATGACCTAGACCACGTTCCTGGTGTGACGGTGGGTTTTTCCACGGTTTCAGAAGCCTGTCAGATCAATGACCTAGACCACAAACCCGCTTCGACTGTCCCAACCACATAGGTTTCAGAAGCCTGTCAGATCAATGACCTAGACCACCACATCATAGGAACACTTGTATTTCAGGTTGTTTCAGAAGCCTGTCAGATCAATGACCTAGACCACTCCAGCATGGCGCGATTCAACGCAATGAGTGTTTCAGAAGCCTGTCAGATCAATGACCTAGACCACTGGTCATTAACTCGCTCGAAGACCTTTTTTGTTTCAGAAGCCTGTCAGATCAATGACCTAGACCACCGACGTTAGCCCACTTGCGTATGGTCTGCGGTTTCAGAAGCCTGTCAGATCAATGACCTAGACCACTCGACGCCTTCGGCACTTTCAAGGCGTTGGGTTTCAGAAGCCTGTCAGATCAATGACCTAGACCACTTAATCTGAGTCAGATTAAGGGTTATCGTTGTTTCAGAAGCCTGTCAGATCAATGACCTAGACCACCGTTGTGGCGCACCGACAATCAGGGCGTGCGTTTCAGAAGCCTGTCAGATCAATGACCTAGACCACGAACGAAAGCCCAGTCAAGCGCGCACTTGAGTTTCAGAAGCCTGTCAGATCAATGACCTAGACCACCCACTCGCTGGTGGTGTCCTGGTTGCCGAAGTTTCAGAAGCCTGTCAGATCAATGACCTAGACCACGGTCGATGTTGTCCCAGAGAACGATGGCGTGTTTCAGAAGCCTGTCAGATCAATGACCTAGACCACACAGTGCGGCGGAAACTGTCTGGTCGATTTGTTTCAGAAGCCTGTCAGATCAATGACCTAGACCACGCCTGATAGGAACGCTGCTGCAGTCTGCCCGTTTCAGAAGCCTGTCAGATCAATGACCTAGACCACGCCGCCCCACAGCAGATTCGTGCCACTCACGTTTCAGAAGCCTGTCAGATCAATGACCTAGACCACACCGTAATCACCATCATTGGCAATCTGACTGTTTCAGAAGCCTGTCAGATCAATGACCTAGACCACGCCCAGACACACTTGTAAGGCATGTCCTTAGTTTCAGAAGCCTGTCAGATCAATGACCTAGACCACTTGGTTTGCTTGTCTGCTGGGCCGCCATTGTTTCAGAAGCCTGTCAGATCAATGACCTAGACCACGGCGATCTGCTGGACTGGTTCGATGCGAAGGTTTCAGAAGCCTGTCAGATCAATGACCTAGACCACCACGTCCCGGTCGTGCATGACTCCGCACTGGTTTCAGAAGCCTGTCAGATCAATGACCTAGACCACCCACCACATATCAAACCACAAGTCGGTACTGTTTCAGAAGCCTGTCAGATCAATGACCTAGACCTGCCCACATGCCCGTGTCGAATTCCACAATGTGTTTCAGAAGCCTGTCAGATCAATGACCTAGACCTGTCTGCGCGGCACCGACCACAAGGAACTTCAGTTTCAGAAGCCTGTCAGATCAATGACCTAGACCTGGTGCTGACCTTGGGCCTGTGCGGCATGAGGGTTTCAGAAGCCTGTCAGATCAATGACCTAGACCTGGCACGATCCTCCTGTGCACCTGGGCCACGGTTTCAGAAGCCTGTCAGATCAATGACCTAGACCTCGAGGATGTCGTGAATCTCCTCCCACTCGAAGTTTCAGAAGCCTGTCAGATCAATGACCTAGACCTCGATATTGTGCGTGGACACCACGCCGATAATGTTTCAGAAGCCTGTCAGATCAATGACCTAGACCTCCGGATTTATGGTCAACCATGAGGGACGGTAGTTTCAGAAGCCTGTCAGATCAATGACCTAGACCACAGGGAAAGCCGATGGTAAGCCGTTTACCCTGTTTCAGAAGCCTGTCAGATCAATGACCTAGACCACTTCGTCTTCGATGCCATCTGCCATCTCCTCGTTTCAGAAGCCTGTCAGATCAATGACCTAGACCACCACGGTGGACGTGACGCTCTCCGAATCCATGTTTCAGAAGCCTGTCAGATCAATGACCTAGACCACTGACCTCGGTCACGAAAGTGAGAGGTTGGAGTTTCAGAAGCCTGTCAGATCAATGACCTAGACCACGCCGGTCTGCGCCTCCACGAGCAGGGTCTTGTTTCAGAAGCCTGTCAGATCAATGACCTAGACCACTCGCGGCTATGCCTATTTCAAGGCTCGGAATCATATTTTCGAAAGATATGGGATTGATATTCGCGTCGAAGGGAATATACATTTCCTAGACGATTGGGATGAAATGAAAGCGAAATGGGCGTTTTATTTAGGGGTGGCCGATCCGGATTACATCAAACGGGCTGATGAGAACAGGCAAACTCGCTATAGAATCGTGGAAGAAGAACTAATCCGCGTATGGTTGCAGAAAAGACACGGCAAAGAGAAACGTTTTCGCATTTACACCGGCCATCTGACCACCACACAGGAAAGGGAAAGGTTATGGCCCCTGGATCGGCAAGTGGCGGCAGCCTACCGACAGTTGAGACCCTATTGCGATTCTCTTCCCGATGGCCAAGTCCAATCCCTCGATGATGGCTTTAATGCAGGAGAACCATACTACTCGCTGAGCTGGCTAATAGCAGACATCCTCGAAAATAACATCGCCGTCCCCCAAAGACGTCTTGCTTGACGCCTATGCGCTGCTCGACGACGAAGACAAAGAAGAATATGCCGGTCTAATCGAAAAGAGATCCGATACGCCGTGACATGGACCTGATTCGCGACATCCTCAAAACGGTAGTGGACTCCGACATCCAAGGGATGCCCGTGCTTTCACAATGATGTCCATCCTTTCCATGCGGTTGTCTACCATGCCGGCTTGCTGTGATAGGTCCGCCTAGTCGACGTGTCTGAGATAAAAGCGGCAGATGGTGAGATAGTCCCAGCGACCATCGGTCTACTCATATGGGAGAACAACGATTTCAAACGCAATTCGTTCCGATAGCATATAGAGCTGGGCGAAATGGCTTGTTGTTTCCATTTATTGCCAATCTATCAGTCGCATCGCATGTGCGTTAGCTACACTTATCCGCATAAGTGTAGCTAACGTTAAAATAAGCTACATTTATCTCGATAGGTGTTGCTTACGAGAGTTTTTGCGATGGATAATAATTTCAGCCATTTCGATATACATGAATCCGTAGGGGCCACAACGACTTGTGTTTCCGATTTACAAGCGTGGCTTTGCTTAAGAACGTGATTTTGTCCGGGGAACGATGCGCTTGACACATACTGGCACTACCAACGGAGGAGCATCATGAAATACGAGATTGCGATTTGCAAAAGTATGAAACGTAAGAAAGGACGCAGTCGCGCTTCGATATGTTTTTGATTGCGTAACGGCGCGACGGCATCGCTTTTGCGCATGTCGGGCGCTTCGTTGCCGCCACCGGCGTAAGATATCTGCGAATGTCAAACATAAGCGAGATATCTGAAGGAGAGAAGATGTCAACAAACGAAGCAGCATTGCCGCAGTCGACGGTCCGGGTTGCCCAGGCTGATCCGGATGGGATCCTTCTGGTGATCCACGCAGGCGCTGGCAATCGCGGCAAGAAGGACACGCCGGAACGTCGCGCCCAGGTGGAGCAGGATCTGAACAGGGCCCTTGAAGCCGGCTATGCGCTGCTGGAACAGGGCGCTCCGGCCGAGGATGCCGTCTGCGCGGCCATTCGTGTCATGGAGGATGCTCCCGAATTCAATGCTGGCCGTGGTGCCGCGTTGACGAGCGAAGGCATCGTGTCCATGGATTCCTGCCTGATGACTGGCGTTGACGGCGAAGTCGGCTCCGCATGCGGTCTGACCACGTCCAAGAACCCGATCAATGTGGCGCGCGCCATCAAGGAGAAGACCAAGCACGTCATGTTCGCCAAGCCGGGCGATAACCTGCTCAAGGAGTGGGGCATCGAACTGTGCGACAGCGAGTACTTCATCACCCCGGCCCGTCAGGAATCCCTGCGTGAGGCGCAGTCCAATGGCGACGAATGGGAGAAGCATGGCACCATCGGCGCCGTCGCACGTGACGCGTCCGGCAATATCGCAGCCGGCACCTCCACTGGCGGCATCACCAACCAGATGCCGGGCCGTGTTGGCGATTCGCCACTGCCGGGTTGCGGCACCTACGCCAACAACGATTCCGTTGCGATCTCCTGCACCGGCATCGGTGAGGCGTTCGTCAAGGAAGTCGCCGCGCACCAGGTTTCTGACCGTGTGCTGTATGCCAAGGAAGATCCGGTCGAGGCTGCGAAGGCCGCGCTGGACGGTGTGGCCCGTCACCACGGCGACGGTGGCATGATCGTCGTCCCCGCCCATGGCGACGGTGCGATGGTGTTCAACAGCGAGATGATGAACTGCGGTTGGAAGTCCCCGAAGGGCAGCTACGTGCAGAGCTGACGCCATAGGTTTGACGCCGCAAGCAAATAAACGAAACGGCTGCAAAACGCCGAGTGGGGGTTCGAATCCATTAAGGATTCGAACCCCCACTCGTTTTTCGTTGCCGATTGGCAGCAAAACGTCACAACGAAGCCGTCACTTGGTGATGGTGTTGTAGGTAGGCAGGTTGGTGTAGTCGAACGACACGTTCTTCACGTTCGTCGCGGACGCGGCGGCGACGTTGTCGTTCCACAGCGGAATCACCGGAAGATCCTTGGCCAGCACTTCCTGCGCCTTGGTGAAGTCCTCGGTTCGCTTCTTTACGTCGGTCTGGGCGAGCGCGGCGTTCAGGAGCTTGTCGAATTCCGCGCTCTTGTAATCACCATCGTTCGAACCATGACCGTCAGCGGAGCTGGAGGCATATAGCGGATTGAGATAATCTTCAGCGGACGGGTAATCCAGCATCCAGCCGGCACGGAACGCGGTTTTGATGGTGCGGTTGGTCACCTGGTTACGCACGTCGCTGAACGTGGCGTACGGCTCGCCAGCGGCGTCGATGTCGAGTGTGTTCTTGATCTGGTTGCACACGGCATCGACCCATTCCTTATGGCCGCCATCGGCATTATAGGCGATTCGGAAGTTGCCGGACCATGGCTTGATGGCATTGGCTTTCTTCCACAGTTCCTTGGCCTTGGAAGCGTTGTACTTCAGGTTGTCGCCGTTCTTCTCCAGCTTCTTCACATATTCGGGGACGAGCGGTGAAGTGAAATCGGTGGCCGGGGTCTTCGTGTTGTTGTAAACCTTCTTGACGATCTGGTCGCGGTTGATGGCCATGGAAATGGCCTGACGACGCAATTGGCCTTCCTCGTCGTTGCCGAAATGCTCAAGACGTTCCGGAATGACGAAGGACTGGAATGAGGATCCTGCCTGGCTGTAGGCGATCACGCTGGAATCCTGACGGAAGGTCTTCACCGCGGACTGTGGAATCTGATCCATCACGTCGAGGTTGCCGGACAGCACGTCGGAGTAAGCGGAATCCTCATTCGTATAGACGCGGTATTCGATGCCGTTGTTGGATACCTTGCGGCTGCCCTTATAATCCTTGTTCGGCACGATGATGATGTTCTTGTCATGCGACCAGGACTTGAACTTGTACGGACCATTGCCAATCGGAGCCTGACCGAACTTCTTGATGTCCTTAAATGCCACGCTCGGCAGCGGGAACATGGATTGGTGCGCGAGCTTGGTCGGGAACACGGAATCAGGCTTGTTCAGCTCGACGACCAGCGTGTAGTCGTCCGGGGTGGAAAGACCGGAAAGTGTGGCCTTCGGATCGACGTTCGGATCCTGCAGCTCGTCATAGCCCTTGATGGTGGAGAAGCGGCTCGAGGTCTTCTGCGCGTTCTTCACATTGGCGGCGAAACTCCAGGTGTCGGCGAAGGAATGGGCGGTTACTGCCTCGCCGTTGGTGAACTTCCAACCCTTCTTCAGTTTGATCGTGTACTTGGTGGCGTCCTCGTTCGGGGTGATACTCTCGGCGACTTCGAGATGTTGCTTGCCCTTCGCGTCGAAGCTCACCAGACCTTCGAACAGGTAGCGGATGACCTTGCCGCCGCCCATTTCGTTGGTGTCGCTCGGAATCAGACCGTTCTGCGGCTCGCTGTTGTTCACGGAAATCAGCGAGGTGTCGCTGGAATTGCTGGTGGCGGCGTTGTCATCGGATGACGAGCCGCACGCGGCGACCGACATCAGCATGGTTCCCGCCGCGGCCATGGCGACCAGGCGGTGGAGCATGTTTCTCTTCATTGTTTTCTCCTCTGATGTTGACATTCCGTCGCTTATGACGGCGGAAAGACAATAGACGTGATTATAGGAGTTTTGTTAACCGAGCTCACTGCTCTGTCTCAATGTGAGATGGAACGTTTCCATACAAAAGGGCTAAGAGGGTAATGCAGGGAGGGAAGAGGGGCGGGATGCCGCTGAGAACATCAGTCGAAGCGGACGCCCTCGGGCTTGCTGGGCAGCGAGTACAGGAATGCTTGGATGATCAGCGAGATGCCGGCCATGCCGAGGCTGACATAGAACAGCGTGAGCAGCATTCCCGGGAAGCTGTTCGGGTCATGAAAGTCGAGTTTCGGTGGCTCGTGGGGGATGACCATGATCATGCCGATTTCGATGATGACCAGGCCGAACGCAATGACGACCAGCATCGCAAGGGCCAGAATGGTGCCGACATGCCCAAGCAGAAACCACCAGCCGGTGCGGTTGGCATCATGCAGCCTTCTGAAGGAGATGGCCATGATCGGCACCATGGTGGCCAGCATCCACAGTATTCCGGACACCGTTCCGGCAGCCGGAATAAGGAATATCAGCACGCTGACCGGAATGAAGAACAGCATGGCGAGCCAGAACTCGCGTCTGCTGGAACGCCCCCGAAACTCCATGTAGCCGATGAAAAAACGTTTGACGGCATCAATGAAACCGCAGTGGTAGTCGGGCGTCCATGTGCCGTTGCCGCTGTAGGGGAATCGCATATTCGTAAAGCCTTCTTCTCAATGAAACGCATACGCTGGATTCGCGTCGCGCGTCCACCGACGGTGGTGTGCGGCCATCGTAACATGCTGCTATTCGCCCATAGCGCAACCGTTGCAATCGCAATGATTCGGCGGCTTTTCCCGCAATATGGCGTGTGTGGCCGACCATAGCGTCGGTCACACACGAAAGACGGAAAACTTTAAAGCAAACCGTCCGCCTGCAACGCGTCATGCATGCGGTTGAGGCAATCCTCCAGCAGCGGATACGGCATCGCCATGTTCACACGCGCGCAGCCGGCTCCCGCACGGCCGCACGAACGGCCGTCGGTCAGCGCCACCTTCGCCTTCTCAAGGAAATACGCGGCCGGATCGTCAATGCCGAGCGGGCCGAAATCCAGCCATGCGATATACGTGCCGCGTGGGCGAATATAGCCAACGCCCGAGAACCGCGTGCTCATCTGCTCATCGAACAACCCAAGATTGCGTCGCACGTAGGAAAGCGCGTCCTGGAACCACGGATCGCCCTCGTTGTAGGCGGTGGTGGTGGCGATCGCACCGATCGTGGCGGTCTGATGCTCGCTCCACTCCGCACGTTCCGCCCACATCTCACGGTCCGCCGGATTCGTCAGCAGCACCTGCGCGCACTTCGTACCCGGAATGTTGAACGACTTCGACGCGCTGGTGGCGGTCATAGACTGCCGCGCGGCCGCCTCGCTGATGGTCGGATACGGAATATGACGCCCCTCGAACACGAACGGCGCGTGAATCTCATCATTGAAAATACGCACGTCGTACCGTTCCGCCAGCTCGCACAGCCGCTGCTCCTCGGCCAACGTAAGCACCTTGCCGATCGGATTGTGCGGATTGCACAGCACGAACGCATGGCAGCCAGCCGCGAACGCGCGTTCGATGGCGTCGAAATCGAACAGCCATTCGCGCTCGCCGGTCGTTTCGTCGGTTCCCTGAAGCATTTCGATTTCGATCACGTCGACGTCGTACAGCTTCGGCACGCTCAGGAACGGCATGTACGCGGGCGTCGGCACGACCACGGCATTGCCGGCGCCGACCAGCTCGCGCAGGAAGATCTCGTACGCTTCCAACACGTCCGGCACCACGCGGATGATGTCCGGATCCACGTCCCAGCCGTAGTGGCTTTTCTGCCAGCCGGCGCACGCCTCGGCCACGCGGCGCTTCCACGGTTCGGGAATGTAACCGAGTTTGCAATGGTCGCAGGCGCTGTCGATGGCCTGCTGGATGCACGGCGCCAGGCCGTAGTCCATTTCCGCGATGAACGCGCCGATACAGCCGGGGTAGCGGGTCCACTTGTCGGAACCGACTTCGGCCAGATCTGCGGCGGTGGTGCGATCGATGGCATCGGCATCAAAGCCGGAAAAAATACGATTCTGCTTTTCCATGCGTTCCAGCATAGCCGCCGCCCGGTTACGCGTGTTGCGATGCCGTAACGCACATATGACGGCTGCCATGTAATCGTCGTATGTGCGATTGCTGTCATGCGATCACTGTCATACGGTTGCCGTTAGGGCCGTTGGAAACGCATGACAGCGCTGCGGAAGAACGGATTTCAGCTTTCCAGGAACGCTGGAATCGCGGCCGCCGCCGCATATCCGGCGCGGTACATGCGTTCCAGACCTTCGAACGACTTGCTCAGCGTGTTCAAGCCGTACATGCTTTCCGGCGCGAGGATGAGCACACGGCCATCCTTCTCGTATTCCTTGGCCAACGCCACCTCGTCGTTGTACGTCTGATAGCGGTTCATCAGCTTTTCCGCGGCCTCCGGGTGCGTGCGCTTCAGGATCGTGGCCGGGCCGATGTCCTTCTTCTGTTCGCGTACGGTGTCTTTCGGACGGGTGAGAATCACCACGATGCGGTCATAGCCGTCATCGATGGCCTTCTGCACCGGAATCGGATCAACGATGCCCCCGTCGTAATACGGGACGCCGTCGATCACATACGGTTCGCACGCCACCGGCACCGCCGACGACGCCTTCATGATGTCGTAATTGTCGTAGCCCACATCCGACTTGTCGAAATACTTCGTGGAGCCGTCGTCCGCATTGCAGGCCACCACGGTGAATTCGGTCGGATTCGCCGCAAACGCCTCGTAATCCACCGGATTCTCGCCATCGTGGTTGCTCAGCGTGCTGTACACATAATCGAGGTTCGCGTAATTGTGGTTCTTCACATAGCTGTCGAAGCTCGCGTATTCCTTACGGAACGCGTACTGCGTGTAGAACGTGTGGTTTCGCCCGTGCTGTCCGGAAATGTAGGAAACCATATTGGCGCTGCCGGCGGAAACACCATAGCAATGGTCGACATGCATGCCGTCCTCCAGCATGCGGTCCATCACGCCCGCGCCGTAAATCGCGCGGAAACCGCCGCCGACGTCGATCATCGCTGTCCTGTTGGCCATATGCGCCCGTCCTTTCGCAAGTCCGTCCCTTTTGCCGGGTTTCATTCGACTTTACGCGGTCTGTCGGGACATTCGCGCTCAGCGATCAAGCAGCGACTGCGCCAACTGCGCGATTCGTGCGGAAGTGTCGGAATTGGCCAGCTCGATGCCGCCTTCCGCGTCTTCCGGAGCGAGCTTGCCCAACGATTCGAGCACCACGCCAAGGTGACGCACGGTACCTTCATTGCCGTCGATGATCGCCGCCGTATCAGGCAGCAGTTCGCGGAAATAATCGCGGTAGAACACGAAATGCGTGCAGCCGAGCACAACGGAGTCGATCGTGGACAGATCGTATTGGTCGAAATACTGGTGCAGCGTGCGCATCACCACATCATGGTCGTCAAGCTGCCCATGCTCCACGATCTCCACCAAACCGGGGCAGGGCTCCGGAAAAATCGTATGGTCGGCCTTGAACCGGTCCATCAGCACGGCGAACTTGCGTTCACGCAACGTCAGGGGAGTGGCGGCCACGATGACGTGCTGACGCTTGCCGTGACCACGGTCGCAAGCCACCTTCAATGCCGGCTCCATGCCGATGATCGGAATGTCGTATGTGTCGCGCAGTTCGTTGGCTGCGGCGGAAGTGGCGGTATTGCAGGCGATCACGACCGCTTTCACGCCTTGTTCCACGAATCGTTTCACAATGACGTCGGACAGTTCGCGCACCTGTTCGGGCGATTTCGTGCCGTACGGAGCGTTCGCGGAGTCGCCGAAATACAGCACATGCTCGTTCGGCATGTCGCGGCGGATCTCACGCGCCACGGAAATGCCCCCCAAACCGGAATCGAAAACGCCGATAGGTGCCGTTGAAGCCATACGTCCTCCTTTGCCATCGCGCATACGCCCGCAGGCGCATACGCCAAACGCTTTCAATAGCCTACCGCGTGTAGAGTGAACTGGTATGAGCATTCCAAGCATTGTTTACAAAGCGCACGCCACCGGCAACGATTTCGTGGTGTATCTCGACGAAGACGGTACGCACGAGCCGACCGCCGATGAAGTGCGATTCCTGTGCGACCGCCATTTCGGCATCGGCGGCGACGGCCTGATCCGTCTGGCGCATCCGCAGGCGGTGTCCGATGTGAACGAAAGGCAGATCGCCGATTGCGCGGCGGGCGATGCGGACTGGTTCATGGACTACCGCAACGCTGACGGCTCGCTGGCCGAGATGTGCGGCAACGGCACACGTGCGATCACGCTGTTCGCGCAGCGGCAGGGCATCGCCGACCAGCCGGGCGGCACGCCATTCCATCTCGGCACCCGCGCCGGCGTGAAGATCCTGACTTCGCTCGGCGATGTGCCGGGCCTCGGCAAGGACGTGTTCCAGGTGGAGATGGGCGCATGGAAGCGCGGCGACGTCGACGGTTACGAAGTGACCATTCCGGGCACGTCCGGTTCCGCACGTGGCACGTTCGTGGACATGGGCAATCCGCACGTCGTGGCCGTGCTCGAGGACGCATTCGCCAGCCTGCCGAACGTCGAAGACCTTGATCTGGTCACCAAGCCGGTCGTCGCGCCCGAGATTCCGTCGGACCAGAACGTGGAGTTCGTGCGCATCGACGAGCAAAGCGAAGGCGACGATGCGGGCGAGGCCACCATGCGCGTCAACGAACGCGGTTGCGGCGAAACCCTGTCGTGCGGCACGGGCCTATGCGCCACCGCCATCACGTTGCGCGCCAAAACCGGCATCGACCATTGGACCATCACCGTACGTGGCGGCACCTTGCGTGTTGACGTGACCGACGAAGACGTGAAGCTTACCGGCAGCGCCACCATCGTGGGCAAAATCGAACTGCTGTAACCGCTGCGGCAGCAAACGAAAAGCGGATAGGCAAAAGGCCGGCCACGCAGGGTCGGCCTTCATCGTAAAAGGTTCTATGCAAACCGTATCAGGCGAACAGCATCGGGCCGTCCTTGACGAGAATGACCACGATCAACGCCACAATCCACACCACATCGACCATCAGATCGAAATTCAGCCGGTAATACTTGCGCAATCCAGCATGACCGGACGGCATATCCTGCACGGCCACCGTGGCATGCGACAACGCCATGAACTGCACGGTGGTGGAGAACATCAGCACCAGACACCACGGACACATCGCGTTGATGACGAACAGCGACTGCGTGGTCAGCCAATACGAATACGCCAACGCGGCAAGGCCTCCAAGCCACGTGCACAGCGCGAACCAACGCGGCACGGCCATCTTGGCCAGTCCGATCACCGCGATCGTCACGAACACCGATTCGGCGGCAATGCCGAAGAACGCGTTCGGGAAGCTCAATCCGGCGAACTTCACGATTTCCGCCTGCCAGGATTCGGCCACCGTGGAACAGGACAGCACGGCGTTCACATCGCAGTTGAGCTTCTGCCCGGGATTGCGTGCCATTTTCAGCGTGTCCGCCGACAGAATGAACGATACGAGCAATGCCACCGCCGAAGCGAGCAGCATGATCAGATACGTCCACGTTGCGCCGTGACGCCACCCGCGCGGCTTCGTGCAGTCGTCGTCCATGGCGACGGCTGTGCCGACGCTCGTTTCGTCATCGGCTGCGTCCACAGCGGCCTGGCCTTCAAAATCGCTCATCGTCAATCCTTGGAAAATCAAAATACAAACGTTGTCATGTCTCAGTCTACGCGAAAAACCGCGGATTCGAGCTTACGATAGTCATATGAGTCACGTGAGTTACGCGGAGCCACCCGCACAAGGTTGGGATATTCATTGCCATACCGTCTTTTCCGACGGTACCGAGACGCCGCGCACGCTGGTGGAGCAGGCAAGGAGGCTTGGCTTGCATGGTGTGGCGATTGCCGACCATGACACCACCGCCGGCTGGGACGAGGCGACGGAAGCCTCGGAGGAAATCGGTTTGCCGTTACTGCTGGGCACGGAAATCACCGCCGTCGACGAAGATGTGTCCGTGCACATGCTCGCCTTCCAATACGATCCGTCCAACGAGCATATTTCCAGCATGTTCGCCAACACGCGTGCGGCGCGATTGCGGCGTACGAAACGCATGGTTGAGCGGCTGTCGCAGGATTTTCCGATTACGTGGGACGATGTGCTCGCCCAGGTGAAGGAAGGGGAGCGCACCACAATCGGCCGTCCGCACATCGCCGACGCGCTGGTCGCGGCGGGCGTGTACGAGACGCGTTCCGACGCGTTCGCCGACGCGGTGAGCGCCAAATCCAAGTATTACATTCCCACGCCGTCGCCGTCGACGCACGAGGTCATCGCCGCCGTCAAGGGGGCGGGCGGTGTGGTGGTCGCCGCGCATGCGGGCGATCCGCAACGCAACCGCCGGCTGCTGTCCGACGAGCAGCTTGACGCGATGATCGCCGACGGCTTGGACGGCTTGGAAGTATGGCATCGCGGCAATCCTCCGGAACAGCGCGAACGATTGCTGACGATTGCGGCACGGCAGGATCTGCTGGTGACCGGCGGTTCGGACTGGCATGGCAAAGGCAAGCCGAACGGTCTGGGCGAGAACCTTACCGACGACGACACAGTACGCGAAATCCTGCATCGGGGTGTGGATCTGAGTGATCACGTCGGCAGCTCACATGCCGCATGAAATCCGGATATGGAATTTCCAAGCGTGAACCGGATACATGAATCGAATATGAAAAAGGCGCCAAACCTGATATGGTCCGACGTCTTTTTCATATGGAACGTGTCCAACGCGTTTGCAGGTGGCGATCAGAGATTGCCGAAGCCGACGGCGTGCTTGGTTTCGGAACCGATGATGGCATAGCCGAGAGAACCGGCCGGCACCACGATGCGACGGCCCTTGTCGTCGGTCAGGTTGATGGTCTTGCCATTCTCCACGGCCTCGGCGATGACGTTGTTCACCTCGTCGGCGCTCTGCTCGGTGCTGAAGGTGACGGTGCGCGCCACGTTCTGAATGCCCAGTTCGATATCCATGATGCTCCTTGTAAGGGTGTTCGTGTGCAAATTCGTTTGCAATGTATGCGCTTATTCTACGCGCGGTTTCTCATCGGTGGCGTCCTCGGCCTGCAGCCGGTCGACCTCCGCTTTGGCCTTCTGCATAGTGGCCTCATCGCGTTCGAGCAGCGGAATGAGCATGGTCGCCGCTTCGCTATGGGCTTGAGGAATTTCCTCCTCGTTCGTGTCATCGCTGCCATCGGCGGTCTGCAACGTGCTAATCACAATGGTCGAACTGGACGGCAACGACTCGTGACGCTCCCTCGCGGACTGCTCCGGAACGAACGTGCTGACGGGGGATTCCTCACGTTCGCTCGTATCGTCCGAATCGGCATTGCCGGAAACCATGCCGGCGGAGGCGATATGTTCGGCGGCGGTCACATCGAACGCTTCCGTGGCGTCATCGACGATCTGCTTCGTCTTACGGACGGGCTGGGAGCCGGTAACATCGAAATCGCCGGTCCTGTCATCATCCATATCGGTCGCGTCGATATGACGTTCGCCGGTCGCGTCGGCATCGTTATTCTGCTGCGCCGCCGCCTGCCTGCGACGTTCCGATTCGTCCAGCAACGTGCCCACGGTGATGGTGCTCGGCGGACGGTTGCCGGCCTTCTGCTCGTCCTGACGCGTCTCGCTCGGCCTATGGTTCTTCGCGGTGAGCATACCCAACTGGTGAGCCAAACGCTCCACCTGCGCCTTGAACTGCATGATCTTGACGCTATCGGCCTGATTCAACGCGCTGATGAAATCGCCCACCTGTTCCATCTGCAGCCACAGGTTGGCACGCAGCATGATCAGATCATCCAGACGATTGCCCAGCATGCGTCCATACGCGCTGAGCAGCGCATTACGGTGGTTCTCGTCAAGCTTGGAGAAAATCCACGCCAAATCACGTGCCGGATCATTGACCTGCATATCCTGCCAGTTCGTGATGGCGGTGATCGACGAGCCCGAGAACAGCACATCGCCGTCGGACAGGCCACCATGCACCGGACAAGTGGCGAACGACCACAGGCCGTCCGTTTCAAGAACGTCGGACCAGCTCGTCGTGATCTCCTGCGGCACATGGCCAGCCTGACGCAAACGCTTGATCCATGCGGTCAGCTGCGCGCGAATCTGCCCCGTGGAGAACACCGGATAGCCGGCCTCCTGCAGAAAATCCGGACGAAGACGGTGTATCGCGCCCAACGCGGTGCCCACGCTGGCACAGTCGTCCAACGTCAGCAGCGTCAGCGGACGCGCCTGACCATCATGATGCGTGGCGATCATCACGGAAACGTCTCCTGTGACGGACCTCTCCTGCTCGCCGTTGGAGAACGCCAGAACGCGATCGACGTCGAACCCCAATCCGCCCAACTCGCGGTTGCCCATCAACGTCTGCGCGGCACGCACGCGACCAGCGAGACGCTTGCGTCCCTTCGGCGTGTTCGAAGCGAACGTGTCATACAACTTGCCCGCGGCGTCCTGCACCACGGCATGATCAATGCCATACCCCTTGTCGGTGGCGTTGACCTGCTCGCTGTCACGCGTGCCAGCGATGGTGGCGTTCGGCATCGCCGCGCTCGCCAAGGCGGCCATCATAAATCTGCTTCGTTCGGTCACAATTCCAACCTTAATACACACTGAAGGCTAATAAGGGCGCGACTTGCCACGAATTCACGGTTAATCGCGCCGATGGCGTCCGTATCGTCACGCAATCTGCCACAATGGAGCATATGGATGCAACAGCGGAAGCGATTCTCGACGGACTGGACGATGCGCAGCGCATGGCGGCGACCGCCGTGCGCGGTCCCGTCCGTATCATCGCCGGCGCAGGTGCCGGCAAAACGCGGACCGTCACCCGAAGAATCGCCTACGCATGCGCCATCAAGGCATGGGATCCGCACGCCACGCTCGCCGTGACCTTCTCCGTCAAAGCGGCCGCGGAAATGCGCAACAGACTATCCCAACTCGACGTCGCATCCGACGTCAAAGCCGCCACCTTCCACTCCGCGGCACTACACCAACTCCGTCGGATCTGGCCAGACGTATGCGAAGGGCCCATGCCGTTCATCTCACGCAATCCGCGCGAAATCGTGGAACATTCCCTACGCCGAGTCACCACCCAGCAGGTGGACGACGACACCGTGCGCAACCTGCAAGCCGAAATCAACTGGTGCAAAATTTCGCTCATCGCGCCGGAAGACTATGAACGCGTCTGCGCGGCCATCCACCACCAGCCGCCGGCAGGACTGGAACCAAGCCAATTCGTGGATGTCTACAAAGCCTACGAAACCGAAAAAACCAATCGCAACGAAATCGACTTCGACGACATCCTGCTCATCACCTGCCACCTCATCGAAAGCGACGAAGACGTGGCGGCCAGCATCCGCTCCGGCATCACATGGCTCACCGTCGACGAATACCAAGACGTCTCGCCCCTGCAGCATCGGCTGCTCACCCGATGGCTCGGTGACAACCGCAACATCTGCGTGGTCGGCGACCCGGCACAGACCATCTACTCGTTCGCCGGAGCCAGCAGCTACAACCTGCTCAACTTCGCCTCCGAATTCGGACCCCTCACCGCCGACGTCAGACTCAACAACGACTACCGTTCCACCCCGCAGATCGTCAACTACGCCAACCGCGTGCTCGAAGCCTCACCGCAACGCGCCGACTATCTCAAACTCAACTCCAAGCGAGACCAAGGCCGCCGAGTCGCGCAAACCGTCTACAACAGCGATCTCGAAGAAGCCCGGGGCGTGGCTGCACGCATCCGCAGACTCGTGGACGAGGGAGCATCTCCGGGCGATTGCGCCATCCTCACCCGAGTCAACGCGCAGCAGAAAATCCTCTGCCGGGCACTGGGCGAACAACACCTGCGCTACCGCGTCAAACGAGACAGCGGATGGCAGAACTCCGCGCTCGCGGATGACGCTCAGACCCGCTTGGCCATGTTGGAAGCACTTGGCGCAGGCGGCGACGTTAAAGGCGTGACCATCTCCACCATCCATGCCTCCAAGGGCCTGGAATTCAAACACGTGTTCCTGATCGGGTGCTCCGAAGGGCTGATTCCATACGGTTCACCGCCCGAAGGCGACCTTCTGGAAGAGGAACGGCGATTGATGTACGTGGCGGTCACGCGTGCCGAAGACACGCTCGACGTATCCTATGCACGCGCCCGCGAGGACGATGGGTCCGATCGCGGGCGCAGGAAATCACGCTTCTTCCGGTGACTGCGGGTCGCCGGAAGCGTTCGTATCGCCGGCGTCATCTGTACCGTCGGCGTCATCTGTACCGTCGGCGTCATCTGTACCGTCGGCGTCGTTCGTGCCATCGGCGTCATCGCTCTTGTGCTCTTCCTCGTCGAGCAGCTTGGACAGTTCGGCATCCCAATCGATGCTGTCCGGAATATCCTGTTGCGCCGTGGTCTGTTCCGTACCGGTAGTGGCGGATGCGGCGCCGTTCTCTTCGTTGGAGCTATCCTCGGACTGTTCGTCCGGCAGTTGCGGCAGCAGATCCGGATGCGACCATTTCGCGTCGCGCGCCTCGGGGCCTTCCTGCGCGCCGATGCTTTCCCACAGCGCGGCCGCCTCACGCATGCGCTTGGGGCGCAATTGCATGCCCATCAGGCTTTCGAACGTGCGTTCCGCAGGGCCTCCGATGGCGCGTTCGCGGCGCAGCATCTCACGAAGCTGTTCGATATGCGGAATATGCGCCATGCCCGCACGCCACACGACGGCATCCACCCAGCCCTCCACCAAGGCAAGCAGATTCTCCAACGCCTTCATGGCCTGCTTCTGCTCCGGAGTGTCCGGGAACGCCACCTTGGTGATGTTCACCGCGCTGGCCATGGAATCCGGATCGATGGACTCCGCCTCACGGATCTGCTCCTCCATGGCATCCATGTCGATGGTGATGCCACGCGCGTATTTGCCCAGCAGCGCCTCGAAGCGGGGCATCAGCCACGGCACGGAGGCGAACAGCCTGGCATGCGCAAGCTCCTGCAGCGCAAGATAGCCCATCACTTCGTTCACGTCGATGTCCAGCGACTTCGCGTATTCGGTCACGTTCTGCACGATCAGTCCGCCGGCGGGATTCTTCAGCAGCGCGATGCCCTGATCGAAGCTGCCGCGCACCTCATGGGACAGGTCGCCGGCGGCACGCCCCAACTGCATGGCGAACGACGTGTTGCCGACGAATCGCATCAGCTTCGCCGGATTCTTCATCTCGTCCGGAATCGGAATTTCGATGGGGCCTGCGAAAACCCCGGAAATCTCGGTCTGGATTTCGCCGTCGCCGAAACGCTGCGACAGAATCGAAGCCAGAGCGTCGTTCATCGATTCGGCCACGGGGGAGGCGAACTGCGCCCACGCGTCGATTGTGTCCTCCACCCAGCCGGCGCGGGTGAGCAGCTGCGTCTCGCCTTGCGCCGGGTTGAATTCGCAAGCGGTATCAAGCCACAGGTTCGCCTCGCTGATGGCACGTCTTGCGATTTCGCCGGTTTCGGCGTTCACGCTGCTGTCCGATCCGGCACCATTCGCCTGCTGCAACGCGAGCGATTTCGCCAGTTTGATGTTGATCGGCCCCTGTTCCACGGCCTGCTGCATATCTCCCATGGTGTTGAGTCCGCCGGCGGTGAACGCCTGCATCATGGACTTGACCTCTTCGGGCTTGGGCAGCGTGCTCGGATCCTGACTCATCAGCTGGTCGCGTACGGCTTCCGGCATGTTGGAAAGCTGGTTCCATGCCATCTCGCCCTGAATCGGTCCGAAGCAATCGATAAGCCACTGGCGGATCGCATTCTCATCCATACCGTTTCCTGCCTTTGTTCCACGCGATTGTTAAGTTCGTTGCCTTCCATAGTATGGGAGGCATGGCCGATATGCAGGAAACACAGCGAGTTCACGCCAAAAGCACACGTAACGGGTCGTCTCAAGGCCTTCTGCCACGTATCAGACGACGTTGGCGTCAGGTCGGACGGTGGTTCGATGTTCGCCCTTGGCGATATCTCGCCGGACCGATCGTGGCCGTGCTCTGCGTGCTGGTGCTTATTGCGCCCAGCGCGTACGTGGTGCAGGAGCCGGGACCGACCCAGGACGTGCTCGGAAAAGTCGAAGGCAAGCAGGTCATCGACGTGTCCGGCGTGAAGACGCATAAGGACTCCGGCAAACTACTGCTCGTCACCGTCAACGCCTCAGGCGTTCCCGGATATCCTGTGACCAACGCGCAGGCGTTGCTGGCATGGGCCAATCCGAAGGCCACGGTGATTCCGCAGGAGGCCGTGTTCCCCGTCGGACAAAGCGCCAAGGACTATGCGAAGGAAAGCAACAAGGAGATGTCCTCATCGCAGAACGCCGCGGCCACGGCCGCGAAGCGGTTCCTCAAGGCGCACGGTTATGACGTGTCCGGTATGAAGGTGTCCATGCACGTCGATGACATCGGCGGCCCGTCCGCGGGCATGATGTACACGCTCGGTCTGATCGACAAGGTGACCGGAGAGCAGCTTTCCGGCGGGAAGACCATCGCGGGTACCGGCACGATGAACGCCAAAGGCAAGGTTGGCGCGATCGGCGGCATCCGGTTGAAGATGATCGGCGCGAAGCGTGACGGGGCCACGTGGTTCCTTGCCCCGGAATCCAACTGCTCCGACGTGGTCGGGCACGTGCCACAGGGCCTCCACGTGGTGAAGGTGGGCACGTTGGACGAGGCGTACGACGCGCTGGTCGCCATCCGCGATGGTAAAGGCGGTTCACTGCCGCAATGCACCGTCAAGCAATGAGCGTGCGGCGGAAGGAGATAGGCGTGATACAGGCGGAAATCGCCGTTTCATCTCGAAAAGTGGGCGATTCCGGCGTTCGTAACGTATATGTTCGAGCAGTGTTGGTATATTGACGAACGTGAATCAAACGGCATCTGATAACGCTGAAGAATTCGGTTTCCACGCCGGCGACCTGGTACAGGAATGGCTGTGGGACGATGATGTGGATGACTCGATCCGCGCCAAGATCGAGGAACTGACCGGTGAGGAGCTGGTCGACGAGGATTATGACTCCGCAGTCGACGGTGTGATCATCTGGTGGCGTGATGGCGATGACGAGGACGAACTAGCCGACACCATTGTCGACGCCTATGCGGTTCTCGGCGATGACGGCCCGCTGTGGGTGCTCACCCCGAAGCCGGGACGTCCGGGTGCCGCAAGCTCCAGCACCGTGCAGTCCGCGGCCAAGACCGCCGGCATGAACGCCGCCACTCCGCTGACCGTCAGCTCCGATTGGAACGGTATTCACCTGCGCGCGTTCGGCAAGGGCAAGTAAACCAAGACTTTTCGCGATTTTTCTCGCGTATACGAAAATCCCCCGGGCCCATTGGGTTTGGGGGATTTCGCTATTACGTGGACTTTCCGGCAAAACACAAACAAAACGTGGGCGGAATGTGGGCAAAACACGGGTGCGCGCGTTGATATTACGCGGGATGATATGCGATTCCTTGATTTTTCACGGCGTTGCGAAAAGTGGGCGATGAGGGATTCGAACCCCCGACATCCACCGTGTAAAGGTGGCGCTCTAACCAACTGAGCTAATCGCCCGCAACGAACTACTGTACCGTATCCGCGCGATGAGCCGCACTCGTGTGTCGGCATGGCGGATATGATGCCGCTTGATCGGTACGAAACCGCCGTGTAGGCCATGAGCCGCACGTGTCGATTCACTGAATTTTCATCTTTTACGGCGTCTGCGTCGAATCAATCACGTAAAGTAGTGACGTTAATACGTGTAGCAGGAGGTCGAACGCCAATGGCACAGGAACCTGAAACCGAGAAGAACGCATCGGGAATCGCTCATGCCGCGAAGCGAAAGTGGGGCTACGATGCGGAACAGGTGGATGCTTTCCTTGAACGTGCGCACATGCTGTATGAAGGTGAGGGCGCGCAACTCACCCAGCATGATATTCAGAACGTCTCCTTCGAACTGGTCAAGGGCGGCTATGTGATCGCCCAAGTGGATGCCGCGCTTGCCCGTCTGGAACGTGCCGTGGTCGACAAGCAGACCACGTGGGAAATCTCCCAGCATGGCCGTGTGGCATGGAAGGCGCAGACCGAGGACCTGTTCAAGAAGCTCGACGCGCATGCCGAACGCGAGCATGGCCAACGGTTCAAGCCGGGCGAGGGCAAAAATCCGAGCTACGACCGCAAGCAGGTCGACAGCGTGATCGACAAGTGCCTGACGAAAGCCGCCGGCGAGCTGGGTGTCGAGGAAGTCAGTGAAGCGGACGCCAAGGCGATCGCCGACACGAATTCCCAGACCTTGAGCAACGTGATCTTCACTCAGCGCAAAGGCAAGAGGGGATACGACGAACGTCAGGTGGATTACTATCTGGCCGCCTGCGCGCAGTTGCTGACCCGACTCGAATCGTATGCGCGCGTCGCGGATTTCGTCGGTGAACCCTCCGAAGAGGCGATGGCCGCGGCCGCACCGTCCGTTGCCCCGGCTTCCAGTGATTCCGCAGCTGGCGAAACCCAGATGATCGCACCGCTGTTCGCAGCTCCTTCCGCTACGGTTCCGGCTGCTCCGGTTCCTCCTACTGTGCCAACCGTCACGCCGAGCGAAGAGGATTCCTTCGACGCGCTGAACAAGGCCGAGCATGAGATCTTCACGTCCGCGGTCACCTCCCCGGTGAGCGTGCCTGCCACGCCGACGAACACTCCGCCTGCGGTTCCGGTGGTTCCGCCGGTGTTCCAGCCGCAGACCGATTCCGCTTCTTCCGCGCCGAGCGCCGTTGAAGAGACCCAGGCGTTCGATCCGCTTGCCGATGATGCGATGGAAGATGCCGCGCCAAAGGCTCCGGCTCCGACCGCGACCGATTCGCAGGCTCCGGCCGCTCCGGCATTCCCGCCGGCTCCGGTTGAACCCGAGCCGCAGCAGGATCCGTCTTTGGCCGCGTTGGCGCATCTGGCTCACACCATCAATGAGACGAACCAGACGGAAAACACGTTCACGCCGCAGGTTCCGAGCCTGTCCGCGTCCGACTTGCCTCAGGTCACCACCGGTTCGACGAGCCTGAGCTCCCTCGCAGCCTCGGTGCCGCCATCCTTCACGCCTGAACCGTCCGCTCCGGCTGAACCTGCCGTAGAACCAGCAGTTGCCCCGGCAGCTGAACCGTCCGCCGAACCCGATGCGAACAAGCAGCAGGAGGACAAAAAGCCGGAACCAAGCCCGGCTTTCAGGTCGATTTTCCCGGCGTCGGGCAACGACGACAATCTCGATATTCCGGATCTGTCGTTCCCGTCCTTCGAGTGAACCAACGGTAAGAAACAGGCTGGCGGAATCGTCAGCCTGTTCTCGCGTTTACACAATCCCAACTACACAGCCTCGACTACACAGTCCCAACTTACATAGTCCAAACCAATGCCGGAACATCGGCATATCATACGGAGAGCAGCGCATAACCCATGCAACCATCAACCGTAGTAATTCTGGGCTCCACCGGATCCATCGGCACCCAAGGCCTTGACGTCATCTCACGTCATCTCGACCGCTTCACCGTGACGGGTCTCGCCGCGGGCGGAGCACATGTCGAACTGCTTGCGCAGCAGGCGGCGAAATTCCATGTGCCAACCGTCGCGATCTTCTACAAGGAAGCCGTCCCCGCGCTACGTGAGGCGTTGGAACAGGCCGGCGCAGGCAACGTCAACATCACAGCCGGCCCTGACGCGGTGATCGCCATGGCAGGCTCCGGCGCCGACGTGGTGCTTAACGGCATCACCGGCTCCATCGGCCTCGAACCGTCCATCGCGGCACTGCAGGCAGGCTCCCAGCTGGCATTGGCCAACAAGGAATCCGTGGTGGCCGGCGGACACCTGCTGTTTAGCGCGCAGGTACGCGACAAGCAGATCAATCCGGTCGATTCCGAACATTCCGCCATCTGGCAGTCGTTGCGTTCCGGCACACACGGCGAAGTGTCCAAGCTCGTCGTCACCGCGTCCGGCGGTCCGTTCCGCGGCTGGAAGCGCGACCAAATGACCGACATCACGCCGGAACAGGCCTTGAACCACCCCACATGGAACATGGGGCCGGTCGTGACCATCAACTCGTCCACGCTGATGAACAAAGGTCTTGAAGTCATCGAAGCAAGCCGACTGTTCGACGTGCCACCGAGCCGCATCGACGTGACCGTGCATCCGCAATCCATCGTGCATTCCATGGTGGAATTCCGCGACGGCGCCACCATCGCGCAGGCTTCGCCGCCGGACATGCGCCTGCCGATCGCCCTCGGCCTGTCCGCGCCGGAACGTCTCGGAAACGTCGCCGCCGCATGCGATTGGACGAAGGCGGCCACGTGGACGTTCGAGCCGCTCGACAACGAGGCGTTCCCCGCGGTGAACCTGGCCCGGCACTGCCTCGAATCGTCCGAAAAGCATACGGCCGTGCTCAACGCGGCCAACGAGCAGGCCGTCCACGCGTTCCTCGAACACCGTCTGCCATACCTCGGCATCGTCGACACCGTGCGCGAAGTGCTTGACGAGATGGACGCCGAACTGCGCGGCAACCCGCTGTTCGCTTCCGTGGAGGAAATGAGCCGACTCGAGCAGGAGGCTCGCGCCCGCGCCGACAAGCTGATAAACAAGTAAAGAGCACAAGCAATCGTAAGAACCATCGCGGGGCGCATAACGCGCCTCGCACATGCAAGGATCACGTATGCCAGAAATCGAAAAACCGTTCCGCAAAACCGGTGACGCGGCCATCAGCGAAAGCCCGCTGCATCCGCGCCGCAAATCCCGCCGCATCATGGTCGGCCCGGTGCCGGTCGGCGGGGGAGCGCCGATTTCAGTGCAATCCATGACCAATACGCTGACGGCTGACGTACCGGCCACCCTGCAGCAGATCGCGGAACTGACCGCGGCCGGCTGCGATATCGTGCGTGTGGCCGTGCCAAGCCAGGATGATGCCGACGCATTGCCGGAAATCGTCAAAAAATCGCCGATTCCGGTGATTGCCGACATCCACTTCCAAAGCAAGTACGTGTTCCAGGCCATCGACGCCGGCTGCGCGGCCGTGCGCGTGAACCCCGGCAACATTCGCAAATTCGACGAGGTCGGCCCTTCGATCTGCAAGGCCGCCACGGATGCGGGCATTTCCCTGCGCATCGGCGTGAACGCCGGTTCGCTCGATAAGGAGCTGTACGCCAAATACGGCGGCCCGACACCGGAGGCGCTGGTGGCGTCCGCGATGAAGGAAGCGCGCATGTTCGAAGACGTCGGCTTCCACGATTTCAAGATTTCCGTCAAGCACCATGATGTGGTCACCATGGTGCAGACGTACCGTCTGTTGGCTTCCAAGGGCGATTGGCCGCTGCATTTGGGCGTCACCGAAGCCGGCCCGACCTGGCAGGGCACAATCAAAAGCTGCCTGGCATTCGGCGCGCTGCTGGCCGAAGGCATCGGCGATACGATCCGCGTTTCACTGTCCGCGCCTCCCGTGGAGGAAGTGAAGGTGGGCTGCAAGCTGCTGGAATACATGGGATTGCGCCCGCGTAAGTTCGACATCATCTCCTGCCCGTCCTGCGGCCGTTCCCAGGTGGACGTGATTCAGCTGGCCAACGCGGTGACCGAAGGGTTGAAGGACGTGACCGCGCCGATTCGCGTGGCCGTCATGGGCTGCATCGTCAACGGTCCGGGCGAGGCTCGCGAAGCCGATTTGGGCGTGGCCTCCGGCAACGGCAAGGGGCAGATTTTCATCAAGGGCAAGGTCATCCAGACCGTGCCGGAAGACCAGATCGTGGAAACCCTGCTCGCCAAGGCGCAGGAGATCGCCGCGCAGATGGAGGCCGACGGCCAGGTGCCTGCCACCGCCACCGGTCCGGTGGTCGTGCCGGTGACGCAAAACGGCAACTGCTGAAAGCCATGTTCCAGCGTGCCGTCGGTAGCATGCAATCGCAGGCTTCTCAGCAAAGGCCGGTAGAATGAGCGGCGTGTCAGAGCAGGAACGTCAATCATCAGCCGCCAGCCAATCATTACGGCAAGAATCGGCTTCATCGCCCGCGCGTCCGCAACCGCAACATCAACCGTGGACGCGCGGGCGGCGACTCATGGTCAACCTGCCTATTTTCATCATGCTGCTGGGCATTCTGGTGTCCGTGGCCAATCTGACGGCATCCACATGGAACTACGAGCCGACCGAGCAGACCATCGAAACGCTTGACGCCAACACCGCCGTGACCTTCGCCAATCCATCCGGCGAAAAACTGGCGAAAAAAGGCGATTACGAGGTGGCGAAACGGTACGTCACCATCAAAGCGAAACGGCCTTCCACCGGTGAGATACAGAACATCAAAGTGCTGATCCGCAAACCGAAAGGGGCTGGGAACGGACGTCCCGGTGTGGTTTTCATGCACGGCGCCGGCTATGGCACCTGCGACAATTCCTTCGGCGACATGGCCTCCGACCTGTCTTCGGCGGGATTCGTGACGGCGGTGCTTGACAAGCCGGTCTGGTCCACCAACGACGCCAATCGCGACTACCCGGGTTCCGCCGCCATCTACGACCAGGTCATCAACCTCCTGCGGAAAATGGATACGGTGGACGCCTCCAAAGTGGGCATCTACGCCACTTCCGAAAGCACATGGATCTCATCGTATCTGCTGCAGCGCGATCCGGACGTCGCTTTTCAGGTGCTGCTCAGTCCGATGGTCTACGAGCCGCGGTATTCGCTGGGCTTCCTCGCCGCACAGGACTTCGCGCTCGTCGGCGCGCATGACGGCTACCAGTCGATCGTCCGCCGCGTATTCAATATCGACGCGTCCCTGTTCGGACTCACCAACCTCGACATCGACACGTTGACGCCGAAAGCGTATGCCATTCCGACATTGGTGGCATATGGCACGAAAGACGTCATGACCGCGCAGGTGGAAGGCACGGAGAAAATCGTCGATCTGGCTCACCAGGCCGGCAACTGGGACGTCACCATACGCACGTACCCCATCGCCAACCATGTGCTGAGGCTCGGCGACGAAGCCAATTCCGGAACCCCGTTCGCCGACGCGTACGTGGACGATGTGGTCGACTGGGCCGTCGGCACCACGCACGGACTCAAACAGACCAGCGAACGCGTGGCCGGCACCAGAATGTACCAGTCAATCGCAGTGCCATTGGACCTCAAAGCCAATCGCGGCCTGACCATCTACCTGGTCGCGTTGCATGCCAGCATGCTGGTGCTGCTGCTTGCCGCAGGCGTGCTGTGGCTCGCCGTGCTGATGCGTAAGATCTGGGCGCGTGCCCACGGACGACGGTATCGGCTGGGGCTTGCGCAAGGGTTCAAAAACTCGCTGGTCACGTTGACTATCGCCACTATGGCCACGTTCGTGCTGTTCTGCGCCGGCCTTGGCGATGTGATCATGGGTGTGGTCAAACTGGCATGGGGCAGTGCCCCAGTGGAGAATCCGGGCGTGATGTATTGGAGCTGGCCGGTGATCCAGATCGTGTGCGTCGCCGTGGTGTGGGCATGGTCCCGCGTGTTCATGCGGCTGATCGAAGAGGCAACCCATCGAGGCATCGCGCAGTGGCCGCCACGTAAGGGTGCTATCGGCGAAATCGTCAGCGGACGGCAGCCGGTGCTGGCTTCCACGCGGTTCGGACGCGTGATGTTCTGGCTGACCGTGGCCGCCATGTTCTGCGTATTGCTGGTGTTCGCGTTCTGGGGGCTGTTCATCTACTGACGGGGCGAATGTATTTCGGAACGCGCACGTGCGGCGAGCGTATGCATAACAGGATGCGATGAACGGCAAGAAAAGGAGGTGCGATGCCGCTGTATCAAGACGAAGGCGTGGTGCTGCGCACCGCCAAACTCGGCGAAGCCGATCGCATACTCACCTTGCTCACACGTGACCATGGCAAAGTACGCGCCGTCGCGAAAGGCGTGCGCCGTACCAAATCGCGTTTCGGAGGCCGACTCGAACCGTTCATGCGCGTGGCGCTGCTCATTGCGGAAGGTCGTTCGCTCGACGTCGTGTCCCAAGCCGAATCGATCGCCGCGTATGCAGGGCCGATTTGCGCCGATTTTCAAGCGTATACGGCGGCGAACGTGATCTGCGAAACCGCCGACAAGCTGGTCGCCACGGAAAAGGAGCCTGCGGTCGCACAATACCGGCTGGTATTGGGCGCGTTGAACGCGCTTGCCAAACATGCGCACGAGCCGTCCACGATTGGCGATTCGTACGTGCTGCGCGCACTGGCGATCGCTGGTTGGACACCCCGTCTGCGCGTCTGCGTGGTGTGCGGCGAGCCGATTTCGTCCACGCTGTCCTGGTATTTTTCGATTCCCGCCGGCGGCCTGATGTGCGTCGCTGACCATACGCCGGAATCGGAAGTGGTGTCGTGGGATGCGATTTGCCGGCTTTCGGCGCTTGTCGATGGCGATTGGGGGGAGCTGGACGGTGTTCCGGCGGCCGCGTCGATTCAACGGGAAACCCACCAAATAGTGGAAGAATGGGGCGAATACTATTTGGAACGGCCGATTCGTTCCATGCGCTTGCTAGATTAGCGGGTATGGCTTTTGAGAACGTGGATTACAAATCCCTTGACATTCCGGCGGCACCGTTTTCCAACCCGTCGATTATTCCCGATTTTCCAAAGAACAAGGTTCCGCGCCACGTCGGCGTGATCATGGACGGCAACGGCCGTTGGGCCCAGCAGCGCGGACTCATCCGCACTGACGGCCATCAGGCGGCCGAACCGGTGGTGTTCGACACCATCGCCGGCGCCATCGAAGCGGGCGTGCGCTACCTGTCTCTGTACACGTTCTCCACGGAGAATTGGAAGCGTTCGCCGCAGGAAGTGCGTTTCCTTATGGGCTTCTCGCGTGACATCATCCACCGTCGTGTCGATCAGATGAACGAGTGGGGCGTGCGCGTGCGCTGGTCCGGCCGCCGTCCGAAGCTGTGGAAATCCGTCATCGACGAGCTGGAAGTGGCTCAAGAGAAGACCAAGAACAACAAGACCATCGACGTGGTGTTCTGCCTGAACTACGGTGGCCGCGCCGAAATCGCGGACGCCTGCGCGGCCATCGCACGTGAGGTGCGTGACGGCAAGATCTCCGGCGATCGTGTGACGGAGAAGATGATCGCGGACCATCTGTACAATCCGGATATTCCCGATTGCGATTTGGTGATCCGCACGTCCGGCGAGCAGCGCACGTCCAACTTCCTGCCGTGGGAAGCCGCCTACGCGGAACTCGACTTCGTGCCGGAACTGTTCCCGGATTGCGGCCGTGATGTGCTGTGGCGCTCTATCGACCACTACATTCACCGTGATCGTCGCTTTGGTGGCGTGAAGCGATAAGGAACAGCCCAGTGGGCTGTTCCAGCTTCACGCCCGAGCGGCTGTGCCGTGAGGGTAATGTTGAGTCGGCCGTAGGCCGTCAATAATTGCAGGACGTGAAGAAGTAAAAAAGGACCCCGCGGGGTCCTTTTCACATAAACGGCCGTCAGTTATCTGCCAACTGCGCTATCCGCCGCGTGAAATCCTCCACAAAACGGCTGTGGTTCACGGTGAGCGCCACGTGCACGCGTGGTGCCGATGGGTCGATGAGCCCTGCCGGATCGCCGATGGTACGACCGCGTGTACCGTGAAAATCGCCTGTTTCCGTCTCGACTTTCATCGGCAGATCGAAACATTCCACCAAACTCGGATCCACTGCGACGGCCGCGGCAAGCGGATCGTGCAATGGCATACCCGTTGAGAAAAGGCGTGCGTCCGCCTGAATATTTGCGGCAATCGAAAAGTCGACGATATCGGCAAGAAACGTCCGCGCATCGGTACGCGGATCATGCGATTGCGATGCTGCCTGGCGCCACCGCATAGTCGCGTCGGAACCCAGCAGGCACTGGTGCGTCACGTCCAAGCCGACCATGGTCACGTCCGCGCCGGAATGGAATACACGGTCGGCAGCCTCCGGATCCTGGATGATATTCGTTTCGGCGGTCGTGTCCCAGCAATTGCCTTCCTGCGTGAGCGTTCCGCCCATCATCACCAATCGCAGTTTGCTTGCGATTTCCGGCGCCGCAGTAAGTGCCGCATCGACGTCAGTCAGTGGGCCGGTCGCCACTACCGTGACGTCGCTGCCGTATTTACGGACCATATCGACGATGAATCGCACACCTTCCGGTAACGCAGGGGAGTGGGCAGCGCCATCGCAGGTCGTGAACGAAAGTGAGAACGAATCGGCGGCAGGATTCGCGTGCGGGTCGTGTACGTCGTATCCGCCGACGGAAATCAGCCCGCGCCTCACTCGAGTGTCCGATTCTCCTGAATCGGACACATAGACGGTGTTTGTGGTGCTCTGAATGTCCGATTCACCCGAATCGGACACGCAAGCAACGGCAGGGGAGCCAACAGCCGGACCGAATCCGCCCAGCCCATCCGTACCATGGAACTGCGCGCAACCTGCGTCGGGAATGAACGAGGCCGCCCAAGAGGGACGTGTCGAACCACGTAATACCGGAACGTTCCGGAACCCCAACCGTTCCAGTACGTAAGCCGTGTTGTATACGGCAGTGTCGGCTGCAACGTTGCCGTAGGTGCCGATGACGCCCAGTATCTCGATGTTGTTGAACGAGGCGAGATATGCCAGTGCAAGCGCGTCGTCAATGCCGGTATCGACATCGAGAATTAGCTTGCGATTGCCGTTCGTGGTTTTCATAGGCACAGCCATAGTCACAACCTCCAACTGCGATTTTCCAGCACAAAAATGTACGGTACCATATGTGCCAACAGCGTCAGCACCTCAATAACCAATAGTGCCAAACATGCGCTTCGACCCGTGATTTCGGGCGCGTTTCACATGTTTGGCACTATGAAAGCTGAAGATGGAGCAGGTGACTGCTTACTTCAAGAACTCGTCGGTCGAGATGTCCTTGGCCACAGGCGCGGTGTGAATCACCTTATCGTGCGAGTCGGTGTAGGCGTTCTCTTCGGCGAGGAAGTCAAAGTACTTCTGCGCGCCGGCTGTGTCGTTGGTGCCGAACGTGAACGAGCCGTCCTTGATCTTGGCCGGATCGCCCCAGTACTGGCCGTTTACGATGGTCTTCATGCTCTTCTTGACGAAGTCGAGCTTCAGATTCGCGTCAGGAGCCTCCTTGACGAGAATCGCAGCGGCGTCATCAGGGTGCGAGTAGGCGTATTCGTAGCCCTTCTTGGTGGCCTGCACGAACTTCCTTACGAGAGTCGGATTGGAGGATATGGTCTTGTTGCTGGTGATAATGCCGATGGTGTCCGCATTGCCAGGCACGCCGTAATCCGGCTCGGTGAAGCAGTTGAGCTTCGGACCGTACATGTCGGCCTGTACGCCTTCCCATGTGGCGTAAAATCCGCCGAAATCGGCCTTCTTGCTGGACAGCGTCTGGAACGTGGACGTGCCGACGGTCACCTTGTCGAACGTGCCTTTACCGCCGTCGGTCTGGATCATGCGGCGGATCACTGCGTCGGATTCGTTGGAGCCGAACGTGGCGAAGGTTTTGCCGTCGAAATCCTTCGGTGATTTGATATCCTTGTTCGATGCGAGTGAACACCAGATGGCGCTCGGCTTCTGCTGTACCTGCATGACCTGCTTGATTTTTGCACCCTTCGTGGTGTACATGCCCACGTTGGTGAGGTTGGACAGCGCGAAATCGGCCACGCCGTTGTTCACGGCCTGTTCGGCGCCGGCCTGCGCCACGGCCACGATGTCCACGTCAAGCCCAGCCTGCTTGAAGTAGCCCTTGTTTTTCGCCACATACACGCCGATATGATTGGTGTCGGGCGCCCACGACAGCATGAACATCACTTTGTTCAGGCCATTTCCCGATTCGCCGGCATTGTTGCTTTGCCCGCATGCGGCCACGCCGGCAAGCATGGCGATTGCGCCGAGGATTGCGATTGCTTTGCTGAAGATTGTTTTCTTCATACCTTGCGATTTCCCTTGAATCTTGCTTCTCTACCGTTTTCTAGGGATTGGCGCTGCGGGCAGGGTTTGGGCAGAAAACGATACGAAGGGCCTAAGGCCCCCACTCGTCCAATGCCCCCGACGTTCCGTATGTTGTCTGTTATCCGTATGGCTGCCATACGGCGTTGAGACGTGGAACATTGCCGGTTTGCCACACATTGGCTAAACAGCGAGTTTCATTATACGGGTCGGTCTGACGTGCTCTTTGACCTGGATAATGATTCGAGGGATAGTGATTGATGCATCACTGTTCGGCGTCCGGGTCCTCATCATCACTGGCTGGTCCGAGCAACAGGCGCTCGCTCAGGTTCACGAGACACATGAGCACACCGGTGATGACGATGATGACCAATGTGGCCGAGAAGATCAGCGGCGTGCGGAACGAATTGTAAGCCGCCTGCAGCCAGATACCAAGACCCTTGCGCGCGCCTAGGTATTCCGCGGTGGCGGCGGTGGCGAAGATGTAGGCGGCGGAGACACGGATGCCGCCGTAGATCTGCCGTGCGGCGACGCGCAGCTTTACGTGCCACAGCGTCCACGTACGGGTTGCGCCACATGTCAGCGCCACATCCGAATAGAACTGGGGGACTGCCTCGAGTCCGCGAATCGTCTGCACCGCAATCGGAAACAGGCCGAATACGGTCACGATCACGATTTTGCCGGAAATCTCGAAACCGAACCAGATCAGGAACAGTGGTGCGATCGAAATCAACGGCATCGTCTGCGCGGCCGACAGCAGCGGGAACAACGCGGCATCGGCAATACGGGAGCAGTACAGCAGAATGCCGATCAGAATGCCGCATGTCACGGCGAACAGGAAGCCGACGGTGCCTTCCAACAGCGTGACTTCGGTCGCGGGCCACAGGGTCGGCCATGTTTCGACGGTCGCCTGCGTGATTTCGCTGGGGGCGGCGATCATCGTGGATGGCACGTGCCCCAATCGCACCCATGCCTCCCATACGACAAGCAGTGTGATGACGGCGATCAGCGTTGGAATACGACGCTTCGCCATACCGAGTAGTTTGTGTTGAACGTGCGATTCCGCCATCGTTCACCTTGCTTTCTGCGTCAAAGTGGACGCGCACGTGACCGACTGCGGGAAATCAGTAAGGTGAGGAGCCTGCCCGCCAATCGGCCAGAAAAGATTGTTACCGGCTCGCCAGTATAGACGGTGGGGCGGAACGTAGGCAAACCCGCACAGCAAGTACGGCAGTAACGAGAGATAACGTGCGTTGGATACCATTCCAGATATCACTTTAGATATAGAGAGACAGATATAGAAAGGCCTCCGCACCCTTCCGATGCGGAGGCCTTCCCATATACCCCTTGCTACTGTCTTATGGTTGTTTGCCTGTCAACCATGACAGACGTCTATCATTCCAGTCCGATGGACTTCATGTGGTGAAGCACCAGGGACTTGACCTTGAGCGTGCCGGATTCGGCCACGAGCTTGATGGCGCGCGGACCTTCGGACGCGTAGCTGTACGAGCTGAGCACCTGACGGCCGTCGTTGACGTACACCTCCACGCAGCCACGGTCCACGTACACGCGCAGCTTGAGTTCGCCGGCGGCAAGTTCGGCTTCGGACAGCGGTGCCGTACGGTAGCCGCGATCGCCCTGAGCGTTGGCCTGCCGGTCGACCACCACGCGGCCGATCTGATCGTCATACGCAACGGACGTGTAGGCGCCATCCTCGGTGGCGTGGACACGCAGGCCGGCACGCTCGGCGGTGGAGTTGGCTAGGTCGATGGTCATTTCGATTTCCACGGCTTCGGCATCGTCCACAATGGTCTTCTCGCCGCTGACGTCCAGATCGATCGCACCGAAATCGACGGTATCCTCGCGCAGGCCTTCCATTTCGGCCACCGGCGCGGTGTGCAGGTCGCCGTCGGCGCCCAGCGTGATCTCACGCGGCAGGGTGAGGTTGCCGCACCAGCCGTCGTCCTGCATCGGAATCGGCTCGACGAACGGGCTCATCCAACCGTAGACGATCTGACGCTTGCCGTCGTTGAACGACTGCGGCGCGTAGTAATTGTGGCCGCAATCCCACAGACGGAACTCGGTTTCCGGCTTGAACTGCTCACCCGGAGTCCAAGTGCCGATCATGTAGCCGGCGTTGTTGACGTTGCGGTTCATGAAGCCGGACGGCTGAGCGCCCATGGCGGAGAAGCCGATAACCCACTTCTCGTTGCCTTCGACGTCCTTGATCGGGAAGAAGTCCGGGCACTCAAGCATAAACACGTCCGGATCCGGATGCTCGAACAGCACCTGCTCATAGGTCCACTTGACCATGTCATCGGAGGAGAACAGCCACATCTGGCCGCGCTTCTCGGCAGAGGAGACACCGAAGGTCATGTACCACTTGTCGCCGGTCTTCCAGACCTTCGGGTCGCGGTAGTGGTGGTTCACCTTGTCGGTCGGGCAATCAATGACCATACCGCGCTTAGTGGCGCTGGTCAGCTCATCGTTGTCTGGTTCGGCGAGCATCTGCACCTGCCAGTCGCCGCCGGTGTTGTCCTTGCCGTTGGCCCAACGGTGGCCGGTGTAGTAGAACCTGAGCTTGCCATCGTCGCCGATCACTGCGGAGCCAGAGAAGACGCCGTCCTTTTCCTCTTCCAGAGACGGGGCGAACATAATCGGCTCACGCTTCCAATTGACCATGTCGGTGGAGGAGACGTGACCCCAATGCATCGGACCCCACTGGGTGCCATACGGGTGCAGCTGGTAGAAGACGTGCCAACGGCCCTTGTAGAAGCACAGGCCGTTCGGATCGTTGATCCAACCGCCATTGGATGCGATGTGGAACTTCGGATACCAGCGGTTGTTACGCTTGGCTGCGAAGGCCGCGACGCCGGCCTCTGCCTTGGTGAGTTCCTCGCCGTGGTTCTTGATTTCGTGAAGGACAGGTGCGTCCGGAGTAAAGCCAGTCATCGTTGAATGCCTTTCTGAATCTGGGTTATGAATTGTTGGGTAAAAAGCTTTTTGAAGATGGTGCCCAAAGCGGAAAAAGGGAAACGCTTCGGACACCACGATTGTTGTTATGACGCGTACGGTACCGATGATGATCGCGGGAGAAGGGATGTAGGTTGCGACCACCATCGACGCCGTACGCCGACTTAGTACGGGCTGAGACTCAGGCCTTCACTTCCGCACCAGCGGCCTTCATGGCCTTGAGCTGCTTGTCAGTGTAGAACGGATCGCCGCCGACTTCCTGATCATCCTTCTTGATGACGAAGAAGCCGTAGACCAGAGCCGCAAACACGATGGCAGAGATGGTGAAGAAGGTCGGACGGTCGCCCATGGCATCATGCAGAGCACCCATCGGGGTGGAGAAAATCACCTGGCCGACCTGGGAAGCGATCTGGAAACCAACCATGTACAGGGTGGCAGACAGCTTCGTGTCGAAGTGCAGGGTGAAGTAACGGAACGCCGGCAGGCAGAACAGCGGTACCTCGATGGAGTGGAACAGCTTGACGATGGAGACGGAGACCGGGTCATGGAACACGCCGCACAGACCGATACGGGCGAACATCACGGTGGCGCCGAGCAGCAGGGAGTTGCGCACGCCGATCTTCTTCATGATGATCGGGACGACGCCCATCATGGCGGACTCAAGGAACACCTGGAAGGAGTTCAGGGTACCGTAGGTGGCGTTGCCGATTTCAGTGGTCGGGAACAGGGAGGCGTAGTAGTTCGGGAACATCTGCTGATCGAACACGGTGTAGAAGGTGTTGGTGAACAGCATGAAGACGATGAGCACCCACAGAGTCGGCATCTTCAGGACGGAGACCATTTCCTTGAAGGACGGGTTGGTCGGAGCCGCGTTCGGATCGGCCTCCTTCTTGAGTTCTTCCTTTTGCTCGGCCGGAACCCAGAAGGCGTAGACGCACAGCATGCCGAGGCCGCAGATGGAACCAACCCAGAAGTTCAGCATCGGGTTGATGTTGAACAGGAAGCCTGCGCACAGCGCCACGACAGCGTAGCCGAAGGAGCCCCAAGCGCGGGACTGACCATATTCGAAGCCGAACTTACGGGAGTAACGTTCGGTGATGGCTTCGAACAGGGAGCAGCCGGCCATGAAACCCGCGGACAGCACGATGGAGCCGAGAAGCACGCCGATGAATCGGGTGGTGCCGCCGGCGGTCAGCATCGGCTGGTACACGAACTGCACGAACGGGCCAACGCATGCAGCGACCGCAGAGATGAAGATCACGAGCTTGCGCTTGATGCCCAGCTGGTCCTGAATGGTGCCGTAAACGAACATGATGACCAGGGTGGCCAAGGAGTTGATGGAGTAGATCTGGCCCTGTTCCGCGGAGCTCATGCCCAGACCGTGGGTCGGGTCAGTGAGCCAGCGGGAGAAGAAGGACCACCAGATGCCCCAGGAACAGAAGAACATGAAAATGCCGAAGGAGCTCTGCAGATAGGAAGGATTCTTCCATACAGAACGTGTTTTACTTGCCATTTTGATTCTCTTTTTCTCTTCGCGGTGCCGCTGCCGCGCGGCATCGATCGCTTCCGATGTTGTTTTGGCTTGCGCCTGCTCGGATTTCAGCTGCCGTGCCGAAAAGCGAACATGGCTTCAAGATAGCATATGGCAACTGCTTCGTCAAACGTTTGACGTCAATCGTTTGACGTCAAACGTTTGTAAGGATTTGCGGATAGTTGAAATTAAGCCTGAATCAACTGCTGGCGGACTGTTGGCACGATTGCTTTATTCGGCGTGTCGTGAACAAACGCACAATTTTCATGTATAGAAAATGGCTGTGCGAACAATCGTAAGCATTTGAATCGTTGTAAAAACAGAAAAATCAGGATATGACGGAATCTTTTTCCAACAATGCGCAGTGGATCTTCGCCGGAATCGGCGCATCAAGCGGCGGCAGGGAAGCTCTGGCGGATGGACATGAACTGGTATCCACATCCTTGCCTTCAATCATGGAAATCAGCTTGCAGGCTGACCAATAGCCCATTTCGTAATGTGGCAGTTCGACGGTGGTCAGCTGCGGTTCAAGTGTCTCTGCGAACACGCGGTGGTTGTCCACGCCGACCACGGAAATATCTTTGCCTACCGTAAGCCCTCTTCTTGCCGCGCATTCGTACACATACCAGGCGCGCGCATCATTGAAGCAGAAGAAGCCGTCCGGATGCTCGTCGTCGAACAACTTGTTCACGGCGCGTAAAGCTGGACCGTTGTTCATTACGTTGCATACCAGCGATGGGTTGAACGCACGTCCGGCCTCCTGCAACGCGGTGCGGTAGCCGGCAAGACGACCGTCCTGCGCGATCATGTTTTCCGCGCAACCCACGTATGCGATGCGTTTGCATCCGGCCTGGATCAGCCGATTCGTGGCGTCGTAGCCGATCATGAACTCGTCCGGCTCGATGCTGGGCACTTTGTTCTCGTGGTCGGTGGCGTCCACCATCACCACGGGGTATTCGTTCAACGATTCGGGAACATGTGCGATGCGGTTCGACATCTTCGAATAGAAGAATCCGTCCACGCCGTACCTTTTCAGTGTGGCGATCTCGTTTTCCTCGCTCGCCTTGCCGTCGGTGCTGACGGTGAACAGCATGTAGCCGTAGGCGCTGGCCGCGTCCTGCGCGCCCAGAATGATGCCGCCCGCGTACGGTGTGGTGGCGACTTCCTCGCTGATGAAGCCGAGGATTCGGGTTTTGTTGGTGCGTAGGCTTCGCGCCAACGGGTTGATCTTGTACCCGAGTTCGGTCGCCTTGTTCCGCACCAGCGAAGCAAGCGTGGGATTCACCCTGCCTTCGTCGCGTCCGTTGAGCACGAGGGATACAGTGGAGATGGATACCCCTGTCTGTTCGGCGATTTCCTTCATCGTGGTCATAATCGCAACACTATACCCAAACAAAAGCGAAAGGCGCGCTTTTCCCAGAAAAACGCGCCTTACGTGTGGAATTCCCTGTTCCGTCAGGGGTTATTTCGACAGAATCTCGTTTACCAGTTCCTGCTTGGCGTGGATCTGTCCTTCGAAACCGGGGCGGATGTCGAGACGGATCACCACGTCGGTGCGGTATCCCTGGCCGGCGAGCTTCATGGTAGCGTCGCGGATCACCTTGAGCACATCGTCGATGTCTCCTTCGATGTTGGTGAACATGGCGTTCGTCTCGTTCGGCAGGCCGGATTCACGGATTACGTCCACGGCCTGCGCCACGTACGTGGACTTCTCCGGGCTGGCGCCGGCGGGGGAGATGGCTACTGCGGCAAGCGTGTTGATATACGGTTTGCCGGTTTCCGGATTGACGGGCACTTCCTGCTTTTCTGCGTTGCGATCGAGCGTCATGATTACCTTTCTCAGCGTTGTCTCGTGTGTTTTCGTGCGATTACTTGTTGTACTGTTCCAACGGCTGCCATGGTTCGCGTGGTTTGCGTGGCTTGGTTCAACGCCACTTCCACGCGTGGTCCATCGGACCGGAACCATGTCCAAGATCGAGCTGCGCTTCCAAAGCGCCGGTCAGGTACAGCTTGGCATGGTCGACGGCCGTCGGCAGCGCCTCGCCAAGAGCCAAATGGCTGGCGATGGCGGAAGACAGCGTGCAGCCGGTGCCGTGCGTGTTCGGGTTGTTGATGCGACGGGAACGGAACCAGGTGATCTTGCCATCCGGCTCGACAAGCACGTCACTCGCGTCATGCGTGCCGTGGCCGCCCTTGACGAGCACCGCGCAGCCGAAATGGCCGGCGAGCAGATGACCTGCGGTCACCATGTCGTTCTCGGTGGAGATGGATTCGCCGTTCTCATAGTCGATTGCGCCCGCACCTTGCTCTACGGCCAAGTCGCACAGTACCTGGGTCTCCGGCATGTTCGGCGTGATCACGGTGGCCAGCGGGAACAGTTTGGACGTCAGCGCCGCGATGGCATCATCCTCGATGAGCTTCGCGCCGGACGTGGCCACCATCACCGGGTCGAGCACCACGTTCTTCGCGTTGTGCGCGGTCAGACGGTCGGCGATCACGGTGATGAGCTCGGCGCTGGACACCATGCCGATCTTCACCGCCACCGGCGGAATGTCTTCGAACACCGCGTCGATCTGCGCCGCAAGCATTTCCGGGGGAGTGTTGGTGACCATCGTCACGCCGGTGGTGTTCTGCGCGGTCAGCGCCGCGATCGCGGTCATGCCGAACACGCCGTTGGCGAGCATGGTCTTCAAATCCGCCTGAATGCCGGCACCGCCGGACGAATCCGATCCTGCGATGCTCAATACCGGTGGCAATGTGCTAGTCATGGTAACTCTCCTTATTAGGCTCACTGATTCATTGATTATCTTCACTGAGCTCACTGATACAGTGTAGAACCACCCTTGCGGAACTTCTCGCTCATCTCAGCGGGCTTGTCGATTTCCTGTACGACGGACTACTTCACACGCGGCGCATAGCCGTGCTTCGCGTCGCCGCGCACCGCCTTCCAGCGCGTCACCATTTCGCGGGTGGCCGCTTCCGGATCGTCGGCACCGGCGATCGCGGACACCACGAACCAGCCGGCCGCCTTCGAACGGGCCAGCATCTCCATATCGTCGGCATGTACGCCGCCGCCGACCACTACCGGGAACTCGCTCGCCGCGCAAATCGCGTTGATCTGTTCCTCGTCAAGCGTGTGCCCGGAACCGTCGTTGCCGCCCACGGAAGCCTCCGGCTTGGTGGTGGACACATGTAGCGGGCCGGCGCCGATGTAGTCGATGCAGCCGCTCGGCAGCTCGTTGATAAGCTTCACCAGACTTTCGGTCTCGGCGGACAGGCCCACGATGGCATCCTCGCCGAGCAGCGCGCGAGCCTCCTGCGGTTCCATATCGGTCTGGCCGATATGCACGCCATCCACCTTGATGCCCTTGTCGCGCGCCTGCCACACCACATCCACGCGGTCGTCGATCACAAACGCCACGGAATCGGACTTGCCGCTGTTCTTGATGACCTGCGCGATATCGCGGGCCATTTCGGTGATATCCTTCGCATCCGCGTTCTTGGCGCGCAATTGGATGAACGTCGCGCCCCCACGCAACGCGTCATCCACCACATCCGTCACCGGCCGGCCCTTGCAATCCTGCGGACCGACCACGAAATACGCGCTCATATCAAAGCAGTCGCGCATCGAGGCGAATGGATAATTATTCATTGGTTTCCCCTTTGTTGTTCTTTGGGTAAGTGCTCCAGAAGAAGTCTTGTTATTTTCCGTTTATTTTCCGTCGCACCGCACTGAACGTATATATTCCGTATATACGATTGCGATGGTGCGAAACCATCCACGGAACGTTGCGGTCAGTTGGTTTCGATGATGTCGGACGCGGCCACCTGGTCGGCGGTGACGTTCCACAGCGCGTCGAGCAGCGCCACCTGGAACGAACCGGGGCCATCGGATTTGACTTCGGCGATTTCGGACGCACGATCATACAGCAGCGACGCGGCAAGGGCGGCGACCAGCGGCTCGGCCACGGCAAGATACGTTGCGGTCACGCCGCCGAGCGAACAGCCGGCGCCGGTGATCTTCGTCATCATCGCGCTGCCTCCGGGCAGGCGGAACGTGCGCTCGCCGTCGGTCACCAGATCAACCGCGCCGGACACCGCAACCGCGCCCTTGCCGACGGGGGAGTGCTTCGCCAAATGGCGGGCCACACGTTTGGCCGCGTCGATGGCCGCGTCGACCTCGTCAACGGCCTCCACTCCAGCCGGACGCGTGGTCGGATCAGTGCTGTCGGCGTCGGCCAGCCCCCACATCGCATCAAGCGCGATGACCTCGCTCGCATTGCCGCGCACAATGGTCGGAGGCGCGTCACGGAACGATTCAAGAATGAACGTGCGTGTTTCGCCAATGCCCGCAGCAACCGGGTCTAGCACCCACGTCTTGCCGTTTTCGTGCAGTTTGCGCGCGATTTCCGGCAGCGCGTCCTTGAAGAACGGCAGCAACGTGCCCACGTTGATGTAGTTCGATCCGGCGATTTCGGCGGTGGCGATCACATCATCCGGCAGATAGCTCATGGCCGCGGTGCCGCCCGCCGCAAGCTGTGCGTTGGCAACGAGATTGATGGTTACGAAATTGGTGAACGACTGTGCCAGTGGTGTCTGCTCACGCACGTCCGTGACGGCTTGTTTGATGGCGGCACGCAATGTGCCGAGTGCGTCATTGGCGGATGAGTCATCGCTCATGATCTGCTCCCTACGTTGGTCCTAACCAACAGGTTCAAAGGGTCAGGCGTTCATGCCTATCTCAGCTTGATGGACTTGGCCATCAAGCACCCCCGCATGTTTACAACAGTGCTTAATCTATCTACGTCCCTTGACAGGCGCGATTCCGTAGGTGATTTTGGGCTTCCGTAGGTGGTTGCTGCCGGATAAGCATCGGCGAGATGCCTGGAATTAGGCGTTTGCTCGTGTCCGGATTCGAAGCTGACCGCCTACGGAACGCAAAAATCACCTACGGAACGCAGTCAGTCGCTTTACGTGACATTTTGCCTGCCGTAATAAAATGAAGTCCAAGAAACGGCTTCATTCCAACGATTCCAAGCAGACGCCCACGCCGTGTCAAACGGAAACGTTAGGAAAAAAAGCGCATTAAAACCACTCCTGAGGTAGTCTAGAGGTGGTATCTCGAGTGGTACCACCAATCACGAGAAGACACGAAAAAGGAAAATCGAAATGCGCAGGTTCGGCAAGATCGTCGTCAAGCCAAACAAGTCGAATCCAAAATACATCGAGGCATCCTACCCCACACCGGTGGACGCCTTCGGACAATGGCCCGGACTGGCGGCGAGGCAGACCACCACCTTCCCGCTCACACCGGAAGGCCGCGACGATGCGGCCGCATGGCTCTCCGCAGCGCGAAAAAGAATCGATGCCGGAGTCTGGCAGCCCGAGAGGATCATCCGAAGGCGTGAGCGGGAGAAAGGCATGACCTTCGCCGAATTCGTGGACAAGTGGAACCGCGTCCGCTTGGAATCGGGAGTGCTGCACGAAGGCACGACGCGGCTGTCGGAGTATTACGGACGCATCCTCTGCAGACGCTTCGGCCACATGGTGCTCGACCGCATCGGCCCGAAAGACATTGAAGCATACGACCAAGAGCTTGCCGCCGAGACCACGGACCACGAGCGGCGCGTCAGGCTCCTCTACCTTCGGCAGATACTCGCCGCCGCCGCCAAACCGGACGCCGACGGCCATTCCGTCATCAAGCGCTCGCCTTTCGATGTCAGGATCCCACCAGTCCGCCGCCGAAGTGAGACCGAACCGGCCACCGCGGAAGAGCTCCGAGTCATCCACGATTCCATGCCACGCCATCTGCGCCTCGCCATCACGCTCGCCATCGCCGCCGGAGGACTGCGCATCGGAGAGGTCTGCGGACTGCAAAGGCAGGACATCGATCTCGATCGCCGCACCATCACCATCCGCCGGACCAGACTCGCCGAGAAACGCTCGATCGCCGGCGACCCGAAGACGCCGGCCAGCCGACGCACGGAGCCACTGCCCGAATCCGTCATCCCGGAAATCAAAGCACACCTCGACAGATGGGTCCAGGACAAACCGGACGCATGGATCTTCCGCAGCCGAATCAGCATCATCCACGACCGAAATTCGCCGATCGCACTATCGAGCATGCGCAGCGACTTCATAGCCGCCCGCCACAAGGCCGGACGCGACGACCTCAGATTCCACGATTTGCGCGTCACCGCGCTCACCATGCTCGCACAACAGGGCGCCACCGTCCGCGAACTCATGGCCGCCGCCGGACACACCACACCCAACATGGCCATCCACTACCAACGCACCACCGAAAAAAGACAGCGGGCGCTCGCCGACAAGGTGGCCGCCACGCTCGATCCGTCCAAGGCGTCGAAGGCGTCCGAGCGTGACCAGGAGATCGCCAGGCTGCGCGCGCGGCTCGCCGAACTCGAGGCGATGGGGGAGTAGGCGAAAGAAAAGGCCCGGCACAATATATGCCGGGCTGCGGCAAAGTGTGCCACTTACTGTTTGGCAAACGTTCCGCAGTTCTGGAGCTTGAGCTGCTGTCCGTCGCTCACGCTCACCTGCGGGTATCCGCCGGTCGGCATGTCGAGCTGAAGGATGTCGTCCCCGACCGATACCGACCAGAAGCAGTCGTGGCCGACCTCGCTCGTGGCGCGGTATGTTCCGGCGTCTATGTCCGTTCCGACCTGCCACACGCCATCGGAGACGGAGTTCTTCTTCGCCTGATCCACCTGACCGGTCAGAGACTGCAACTGCGCCTTCTCGTTGTCCACCTGCTTCTGCAGGTCGTCGCGCTTCGACTGGAGCTTCTTCACGTCCGATTTCAGGTTCTTGGCCTCGGTGACCGTGTCGATCGCCGCGTTGTACTGGTCCACCAGGCTGTTGTAGTCGTCGATGAGATTCTTGTAATCCTGCCTGTCTGCCGCCATGCTCTTGGCCACTTGTTTCACGGCCGCCGACCTGACGCCGATTGTGTGCGCTATCGGAGCTGTGACCAGCACGGAGAGGCACACCAGTGCCACGCATACGCATGCCGCGGCCTTGAAGCTCACGTCACGCTTCGTCAGAGCTTTGATTTTCGTTTCCAGCTTGTGTGGCTGGTGGATTTTCAGACCATTCTTCGATGACATGGCGTCCCTTTCTCTTCTCTGATGCCCGTTCCAAGCTTAGATAAGACAACACCCCTGCCGCAAAGTAGCTGCAGGGGTGTGTCGTTCAGTCGGACTTCTTTCCGCTCGTGCCATCCATTGGCTCCGAGAGATAATCCGGCACGGCGGCTTGTTGCTGCACGCGCCTGAGCATCTCACGGCTGAGCTCGAGCATCGTGAATTCCTCGATTGGGTGGACACCGGCGTTGTGGACTTCGTCCGGCGTGAGCGTCCCCTGTTCGACAAGCGCTTCGATTGGATTGCGCCCATACGCTCGAGCGATCGTCACGGCATCCTCCGCGGTGAATTCACCCTTGGTCCATTTGCGGTGGAATGTGGTCATTGGGATACCGGCCTTCATCGCGATCTCTCGATTGCTTGCGCCTTCGGCGATCTCCTGCACCCATTCCTCAAATGAATTTTTCATGTTCACCTCCTTTCCAGATTTTCCGTTTATGGAAAATACTGTACCACATCGAGTTGCATATTTTTTCCATCAGTGGTAATTTGTATTCCAGAAACGGAAAACGTTTGAAAGGACGGATGACATGGCAGACGAAAACAAACTGCAAGCTTTGAGAATCTCTCCTGGATTCCTCGACAACCTCCAGAAGGAACGCAACCTCAGCCACGAAGCGTTTCTCGCGGCCTGCGGACTCAATCAGCAAAGGTTCGACGAACTGTGCGAAGGCGCCTGCCCCTCGTATCTGGAATTTTCCAGAATCGTCGACGGATTCGGACTCGCCACCGGAGTCCCCATGGTCCCCGTGGCGCTCGCCGACGCGGCGTGAGGGAGGTGGGGACGATGGCCGATGTGATGGAGCCTCCGAAATACATGATCTGGGTGCCGCTCAAGGAGGCCGCGGAAATGGTCGGGCTCTGCGAGAAGACGCTTATGAAGATGGCGAAGGAAGGCAAGGTCAAGATCAAACAGCCAAACGGCCCGCACGGCAAGCGCCTCGTCAAGGTCGCGAGCCTGCAGGACTTCGACGCCAAAGCGAAACACGGAATCTGAAAAACACGGAAGGACACGAAATGAAGGACATCAGGAAGGAATGCGTCAAAGCAGTCTTCGACGACTTTGACCAGTGCGGCGACGCCATCAGGCCCGCCGTCAACGGTGAATGGGAGGAGATCGACGCGAGCCGTCCGCTCGGCCACATCGTCGGCTATGTCGACATCTGCGTCGCCGACCTCGTGGACATCGTCGTCGACGCGATCAACAAGGAGCTGTGAGATGAGCTGGATGGACGACGGCGGATTCGAGATCAGGACATTCGCCGACAAGGCCGGGCGAGCGATGGCGCAGATGAGCTTCCGCACCTCCACGGGACACTTCGACATCATCCTCGGCAAGACCGAAGTGCAGCGCATCCGCCGCGAATGCGGACGCGCCATCAAGGAAATCGACCAGAAAAAGGGGCAGGAATGACCGACAGCGACTTCCGACGCGAGGACGACGCGGCACCGGCCGACAAGCCGCGCATGGCGTCCATCCTCCTCCTGGCGCTCTCCGCGGGCCCGTGCCTGTGGGTGCTGTTCGGCACCGACGCGTGCCACCACCCGCTCGAACACGTCGCGGCCTTCGTGTGGCTGACCATGGCCATCCCGCCCATCGCTATGGCGTGGGTGGCCGGACGGAGGCCGGATCTGGCCGCCAGGGTCGAGTCCATGCTCGGCGTCTGACACCGGCCGGAGAACAAGGACGGGACCAATCGGTCCGACGGTGCGTGGCTGAATCTCCTTATCCATTACTTTCCCGCACATTGCGCGGATTGCATACACACAGCCACGACCAATCGGACACGACGCCCCTGGAGGTTCGAATCCTCCCTCCGGCACTGGGATGCCGGCCGTCAACGCCACCCGGCGGCTTTCCCTTCAGCTTCGCCGCGCGGGAACGATGGAGCCTTCTCTCGTCACTTCTCTTCGAGGCTCCAGCGGACGGCATCCGCCAAACGTCACAACGACGACAGAAAGGACACAAAAATGCCAAAGGCAAGCGACCAGGAACAGGCAGAACGCTGCGCGACCCCGCGCCGAGATCTGAGCAAGAGCGAGTACACCAGCGCCTTCCGCTGGAGGTCCAGGCGGATCGATTCCAGCGTGGCCGCGCATGCGTCGCTGGCGATCGCCAAGAACGACCGTCTCAGCATCGACGAGGCCATCGCCAAGGTGACCGGCGGACGGGTGGACGCCTCGAAGCCCGTGCCGTATCCGGCTCCGGAGCGTCATGAGCCGATCGTCGTCACCGCCGAACCCGAGCATGAGCCGCTCGGCGGGGATGGGGATGAGCTCGTGTTCGTCGACTTCGACCAGATCCCACGCGACATGCAGCCCAACAGGACGCCGAATCCACGCTACTTCGGCGTTGCCGAGCAGCTCCGCCGCCACGCCGGACGGTGGGCGTGCGTGAAGACCTTCGCCGACCAGAAGGACCCGCGCGAACGCGCCCGCCAGATGCGCCAGCGCATCCGCACCGGCAAGCTCGCGGCCTTCCGTCCGAGCGGACGCTTCGATGCGGTCATCACCACACCGGAACCGGACGGACCCACGCTCGTCTACGCGTCCTGCCGTCCGATGGAGGCGTGAGGGACACCATGGCCGGAGAAACCACACTCGCCATCGTCGGCAACCTCACCGCGGATCCCGAACTGCGCACCACCCAGTCCGGCAAGCAGGTATGCAACGTGACCGTCGCGTCCACGCCACGCGTCTTCGACAAGCAGACGAACCAGTGGACCGACGGGCAGGCGCTCTTCCTGCGCTGCACCGCGTGGGGGGATTTCGCCACGCACATCGCCTCGACCATGTCAAAAGGCATGCGCGTCATAGCACAAGGCAGGCTCACGCAACGCTCATGGCAGGACGAGCAGGGAGCCAACCACACCGTCATCGAAATGCAGCTGGACGAGATCGGGCCAAGCCTGCGCTACGCCACCGCGCAGGTCACCCGCATCAGCCGTCAGCAGGGCCACCAGCCGGCGGGCGGATACACCGGAGGCGCGTCCTTCGGAGCCACGGTGCCGACCGCCGGCCCGCAGGCTCCAGCCACCGACCCATGGGGACAGCCCACCGACGGAGGAGCCGCCTTCGGAGCCTTCGGCACTCCAGGAGACGACGTGGAGAAGGAGCCCGAATTCTGATGATCGAAATCGACATCCCGATCAGTAGGCACATCTGGTGGACCCAGAACCGCCGAAGCCGCACATGGGTGACGCCATACCAGCGGAAGAAAACCGTCAAACGCATCGCCCATCTCATCTTCCTCGACCACATCAACCGGAACGGAGGCAAGCGTCCGGCGGACACGGAGACCGACTGGCCGGTGCACGTCACCGCCATCATCCACCCGCTCACACACGGCAGATTCGACCCCGAAAACGCCGCCCCGATGGTCAAGGCCATCCTCGACGCGGGAACCCAGGCCGGCATGTGGCCCGACGACAACGCCGAATACATCATCGGCCCCGACTACCGGCCCGGCACGCCAAGCCCGGACAAGACCACCTACCACATCACCATCCGCATCGAACAGGCCGACCACCGGTAGCGGGCACGAAAGGACACGACATGGCAAACAACGAAGGCTACGCACGCCTGTCCAACGGCCTCTGGCGCAACACCAAGATCCGCAAGATCGCCAGAAAGGACCCACAGGCGCTCGCCGACTGGATCATGGCCATCAGCTTCTGCAGCGACAAGCTCACCGACGGACGACTCACCGAGGACGACATGCTTTTCAACCTCGGCTTCGACGAGGAGTCCATCGGCAGGCTCGTCGGCCTCGGTCTGCTCGACCAGGACGATGACGGCTGGACCATCCACGGTTATCTCGACCTGCAGAACAGCAAGGCGGACGTGGAGAAATCCAAGGAGGACGCACGCCAGCGCAAGGCCAGGAGCCGCCGCAGGAACACCGAAACCACCGAAGCCACGCAGTCACACGTGACCGAAACCAAGGTCACATGTGACTCACGCGTGACCTTTAACCAAAACCAAAACCAAAACCAAAACCAAAACTCTCTCACTCCTAACGTCGTGAGAGAGTGCGCGCCCGTGAACGAAACCGAACAGGAACGCAAGGAACGCGAGCTCATCGACACGTGGACGCCCACCGAAGCCCACCAGGGAGTCGCAGACGAACTCGCCGCCCAGGGCAGGCCACGCGTCGACCTCGACGAACTCGCCACCACCTTCCGTCTCAAGCTCCACGCCAAAGGACTGGAACACTACGGCTACCGCTCCACGCTCGACGGACTCGACAACGCCTTCTTCGAGTGGATTCGCAGCGAATCCCGACAACTCGCCGAAGGCCGACCCGCCCACTCCGGCAAACCCGCCCCCGAGCCGAAGCCACACACGCACACCTGGGCATGCGGCCACGTCCTCGGCCTGCTCGACCGCACCGACACCACCGCCACACCCGACGAAACCGCCTGCGCCCTCGCCGACATGCTCAACAACGGCCTCGACCCAGACAAGGCATCCAAGGCGCTCGCCGACATGGCGGCACCGGTGCCGGAGGGAGGCGGAGCATGAGGGGCAACGGCCACGTGTTCGCCCACGTCGACTGGCGGCGCATGGACGAATCCCAGCTCGACGGCATGCGGTACGTCGCATACACGCCGACCGGAGTGGTCGACGGACGTTTCGCGCCCATGCCGACGCGCAACGGCCTGCCGATGCCATACCTGGTCGACGAGGCCATCGGCTTCCCGGTCATCCTGCTGACCGCGCCCGACAGGGACAACATCCTCCTGCCGCCATTCGAATCGATCCTCACGCTCGAACGGAAATCCTGAACACCGAAAGGAAAACACCATGGAAGAACAGAACAAGACCACCGAATCCGGACAGGCCGCGGCCGACCTCGACAGGAGCCTCGGACGCCTCGACGCGGCCGCCCAGCTCGACAGGCTGGTCACCGGCCTGCAGCAGGCCGCCGGACGCCTCGACGCGTACGCGGCATCGCTCATCGGCAGCGACGACATCATCGTCGACGAGGCCGCCAGCCTCATCCTGCACCTCAACCGCAAGGTCACCGACAGGGCGCACAGCATGCGCAACGCATGCGAGAACCTCGAACAATCCGACCGTCTCCTCGCCGAGAAGGCCAAGAGGAAAAGCTTCATGGACCACATCCTCACCATCCCGCTCGACGGAGAGGACGACTAGCATGACCACCACCAGCACCAAGCCGGAAGCGCTCCTATGGATCGACATGGAGACCACCGGCCCCGACCGCACCACAGCGCAGATCCTCGAAATCGGCATGGCCTGCACCGACAGCACCGCCACCCAGGACTACGGCGCCTTCCACGCGATCGTCAAACCCGACATCCTCGACATCAGCCGCATCACACCCTGGGCATGGGAGCACCACACAGCCAACGGCCTCATCGCCGAAGTCCGCGCCGCCAGCACACGCCAGAACGGCCCAGCCGCCGTAGGCAACGCCGCGGAGGAATACCTCGAATCACTCGAACAACGGTTCCAGCTCGTACCGACCGGCACCAACGTCGACTTCGACCTCGGATTCCTCGGACTCCTCGCCATCGACACCAGCCCGCTCAGCCACCGCAAACTCGACCTGACCACCATCAGACGCCTCGTCGCCATCCTCGGAGGCCCCGACCCATACACCAGCCACCACGAAGGCCGACACCGCGTCGAGGACTGCATCACCAGAGACATCCACGACTACCGCCACTACCTCGAAACCATCCAACTCAAGGACAGCGGCAAATGAAACGGAAAGGCGGACGATGGACGGACTAGCCGCATTCATCCTGCTCGCCGCGGTCTTCATCGCATGGCTCGGCGGAGACCACGACGGCCCTGCGGGACCACGGAAATGACACCAACTACGAAAGGAAACACAATGAGCGTGCTCTACCACGGAGGAGCCCCCGACCTCCAACCCGGCGACAGCATCGAACCAGGCCACAGCCGCGACAACTACGACGATTGCCCGATCTGCCGCGCCAGACGAGAAAAAGGCGCGGACGCGATCGAAGGCACCGGACACCCCGAACAGGTGTACTGCACCAGATACCGCGACTACGCCGCCCTCTACGCGTCGATGTACGGCAAGGGCGACGTGTACCAGGTGCGCCCAGTCGGAGAACTCGAAGCCTCCGACGAGGACTTCGACGGCTGCTACCGGTGCGACCGGCTGGTGATCGTCAGAGCCGTCGAAAGACACGTCACCCTCACGCCGAAACGCCGTCGCAAGGTCATACGCCTCATGCAACGCCTGGACGACGGCCCCTGCATCAACCCACTGCCACGCAACGCCACCCCGCAGATGGTCGAAAAGTTCATCCAACGCTCCGCCGCCGACACCATGCACATCATGTGCCAGGCCGAAAGGAGCATCCGATGACCGACCACGACACGGAACACAAAGGAATCATCATGACCATCACCGAAGACACCGACATGGACCCAAAACCATACACCCTCACAGCCATCTCCATCGGCCTGGAAGGCGCCGCCACGGGAATGGCGCTCGCCGGCGGCCATTGGCTGCTGTCCCTGCTGTTCCTGCTGCTGACCGTGCTGTTCGCCATCAACGGATGGCGGGCGGTCGGCAGGGCGCGCATGCGGAAGACCGAATGCAGGGAATTCGTCGTCGACGGATGCCACAACCTCATCATCGCCGGCGATGACTGACACCAACCACGAAAGGACAAGGAAATGACCAACCACGAAGTCTGGGACAAGACGATCGAGCTCAACGGAGTCTCAATACAGAGCGTCGTCTGCATGGAGGAATGCTCCGAACTCATCAAAGCGATCAGCAAACGCCTGTGCGGCGAGCTCGACATCGAGAACAACCTCGCCGAGGAGATGGCCGACGTGACCATCAGCCTCTACCAATTGACCCGCATGTACGACGTCGACGACGCCGACGTCCACGCATGGATCGACCGCAAGACCGAACGGCAGCGCAAGCGCAACGCGCTGCAGGGCCATTAAAGCGAGGACACGGAATGAGCGCTCCATCCGCCGAATGGATCATCGGGTATTTCGCGGACGGCATCACGGCCATGCGGACGAAGACCGAGAAGCGATACGGCAAACAGCCACTCGAAATCAGACTCGCCCACGAAGCCGAATGGAAACGCGAATACCGCAGGAAAAGGAAGGAAAACAATGAGAGACAGTGACGCAGACATCGCCATCAACACGCTCAACAAACTCATCACCCAGGAACTCAAGGCCGCACGCGCCGGAAGTTGTCAAGGCAATAGGCCCCTCGAGGAATGCGCGACGACCAGATACAACACCTATGCCTTCGCCAGGGACAAGATCAAAGAGGCGCTCGCTGATGCCGTGGAGGAGCGGGATGCGGGGAATCCTTTCCCTGCCCCGGCGTGACGAGTTGGTCACGCAGGACATGCACACCTGCGATTTGTGCGGCCGGTGGTGTTCAGGTCCCGTGTACCGCGTGTGCCTGTGCTACGCGGACCAGTCCAGGGTGGCGTCCGAAGCGTGCGCCGACTGCATGTGGAGGCTTGGATTCAGGCCGGTCAGGACAGTGCCGCTCGCGACGTATTGGCGGTATGAGCGCTGGGTGTCGGAGCATCCGACTGCGGGGAGGTGCTCCGATGATCTATCTGATCGTTGACGGCGAGCTGGTGGACATCCTCACCGAGATGGACGAGGCGCTCGCCAAAGCCAAGAAGCTCGCCGAACATGCGGGCAAGGTCGAAATCGCTGATCTCGTCACCGGAAGACGCACCATCATCAAACAAGCAAGAAAGGGGAATCGCCGATGAACGGATTGGAAGAGGAAGTCAGGCGCGAGAAGGAGACCCTGCGTGGCAGGGCGCCGTCGTTGCGCTCGCCGATCGCCGAGGCGGTCATCCAGGCGTACGCGGACGGCTACACGGCCGGGAGCCTGCGCCAGCCGTCGGACGTGGAGGAGGCCGCCGCGCTCAGATACCTGCTCCGCCAGGGACTGCTGCGCGAGGACATCACCATCATGGCCGCGAAGTTCGCGGTGGCCGGCATGTGCTCGGCCATGGCGGAGGCGCTCGAAAAGGAGGAATCGTGATAAAAGCGCAATACACGAAGCGAAACCACATGCTCAGCATCATCGACACCAACTGCTCGCGCACGCCGACCGTGAGCGCCAAAACCGGATGCGTGGACCTCGTCTTCAAGGATGACGAGACCGCCATAGCGGTACGAGACGCCATCGCCGCCGAACATCCGTTCGAACCGAAGGAGCCGCCGGCGAGCGCCGAACGACGGGACATGGCGGAGATGAGTGGACTGATTTCCGAGCTCGAGGGCGAGGCCACCGAGGAGTACATCGATCTGATCCAGCATCGGAGTGATATGTGCGACTTGCAGTTCTGTCTCGGACGCATGGACGCGTTCTACGCGGCCATCTCGCGTTGCAAGAGGAGGCTCGGGCTCCAGGAAGGGCCGGCCGGCGCGGAGGAGGACGCATGAGCGACATGTACGACCTCATCGAATCCGGCGAGCGCCGCCGGCAGCTCGCGCAGGCATGGGAGGCTGGATACTCCGCCGGATGGACCGATCAGCAATGCGACTTCCCTCCACACACCGCCGACAATCCATTCAAGGAGGACGCCGATGAGTGACAGCATCAATCCGGACCACTACCGCAACGGCCCGTTCGAATGCATCGAGCTGACGCGCCTGCTCAGCTTCGAATGGGGCAACGTGGTCAAATACTGCTTCAGATGGAAAGGCAAGAACGGCATCGAAGACCTGGACAAGGCCGTATGGTACGCCAAGGACGCAATCATGCACGGCGTCCCGCTCACCGACGAAGGCCACAGGGACGAAGTCGTCGCCCTGCTATCCACACTCGCCGAAGCGGACTGGGCCGACCTGAGAGACGTATGGGCCGTCATGGCAGGAGGATGCAGACAGCATGCCCTGACCATCCTCATACGCAAAATCGCCGAAATCGAAAACGGACGGACGAAGGAGGAATCATGAGACGAATCATCCAGACCATCAGGCAGATACTCATAATCCCAGCGCTCCTCTCCATCTACCTGGCGCTCGCCATCATCGAACACCGTGAAAGGAGACGAGGGCGGAAATGAGGAAATCCACCGAACACGACATCATCCGATGGCATGAGCGCGGATACACGGTGGCTGAAATCCGCCGGATCCTGCCGCAATGCACCACCGACGAGATAACCGCCGTCATCAACAACCATCCCACCGAAAACGGCGCTCGCCGACGGTAGAATCTAAGCAGAACATCCGTTCGAACCGAAGGAAGTCATGAGGGACACTGAGACGCCATGCCCGAACTGCGGCAATCCAACCACGGCCGGATGGGCCATCTGCCAATCCTGCCTGCGCCGGTATATCGAGGACATCGGCTCGCTGGCCCACGTGATTCCGGCACTCCGCGCGCTGGCCGACCGCACCGCCCGCATCGGTGGACGCTCGCACGCGCCATCGCGCGGAGTCGCGCCACTGCCCATCAGCACCCACTGGCAGGAGCAGTGGGAGCGCGCCTCGCGCCTCATGCTCGACATCGCCTCCACCGTCGACATCCGCTACAGCCTGCTCAGGCCGGAATCATGGCGCAAGGCATGGCGCAAGGCCATCTCCAACCGCAACAGCCTGGCGGCCAGCGGCAGGACGCCGGACCTCATGCTCGACCTGCACGCCACGCTCATCGATTTCGACGGCATGATGCGCGAGCGCGATCCTCGTGTGACGGTGGTCTCCTGCACGGAGTGCGGCCAGCGGATAGCGGCCCCGTTCGGCATGAGGGCCGGTGACTGTCCGTCCTGTGGCGTTCGCCTGGATTTGGAGGCGTTGGTCACGGAGCATGAGCGGGACGCGCGTTCGCGCACCGTGGACGGCAGTCCGGCCGAGTTGGCGTCGTGGCTTTCCAATGTCATCGGACGGCGCGTGTCGCGCAAGCAGGTCGAGTGGCTGTTGCGGTCGGGCAGGCTGCATGGCTGCGAGCGCCTTGGCTCGGGCAGGTGGCGTGTGGTGGCGGGTGAGTTGCTTGATGCGGCGTCGCATGTCGGCTGATGCGACACGCCGAACATTTGTTCGATGTCCGCTCGCCGTTTAATGTGTATGGTGAGCGCGAATTGTGGGTGGCCACAGGTTGCCTTGTTCGTGCCCTTTCGTGATTGGAGGCCATTCGGCGTTTGCCGGGTGGCCTTCGTGCTTCGGTAGGCTCAGCGGTAGAGCTGCGGGACGGCACGGATTCCAATGAGCGGACCTCTAACCGGTCATGGTTTCCAATTCTCAATTGCCCGTCAACGATATGTGCCGGCCCGCGGGTCGCTGGTTCGACTCCAGCCCGAAGCGCTTATGATTATCCGTGTCCGGCATGGTCCACTAGTAGAACCGGCCACCAGGGCTTGTCAGCGCCACATCCATGGGGTGGTTCACCTGATGTGCTTGAGAATGGCGAATCTGGCAGTGGTTTGCGGGGGAGCTTTCGAGGTGCGGGTACCCCGACATGCCGGACCTTCTCCACCAATGGGGGATTCGATGTACAAGGTATGCTCCACCTCCGGCTGCCCGCATCTGGTCTCCTCCGGCTCCCTGTGCGACGAGTGCAGGAAAGCCAAGGACAAGCGCCGCTCGCGCGGCCGCAATCCATACACCTCGAAAGCCCATCGGCTCGCACGTGCCCGTGTGCTGGCGAGGGATCCGCGATGCGTCTGCCCAGGTGACGGACCCGACGGATGCGGCAGGCACCATGGCCTGTGCGGCGCCCCCAGCACCATCGCCGACCATTGGCCGCTCGAACGAGTCGAGCTCATCGAAGCCGGACTGGACCCCAACGACCCGACACGCATGCGCGGCCTGTGCAAGCGTTGCCACGACAGCAAGACGGCAAGAACGAAACCTTCAGGCTTCAACGGACGAAGCCTTCGCTGATTCATCACTATCGACGCCACGAACGCATGCCGTCGAGCCGAGCCGACGACGTCCAACGCGCGCCGCAAACGTGAGACGAAGCGGAAGACAAAAGCGATCAAGTCTTTTTCAATTCGGTTCGCAGCCCGCCGCGAAGCCGAACGCGCGGCATTGGAAAACGTTGGAAAATCAACGAAATCAACCCGCCGAAACACCCACGGGGGGTACCCCCTAACGGGTTGGTGGCTAGAACCGCCGGAGAGCTGTCTCCGAGGTGCGGAGGGTTCAAAGGTTTCAGAGGGGGTCGGGCGAAAGGCCCGGCCGCCGACAGCGAAGGAACGGCGCGAGGCCGTCCGACGATGGAGGAGACATGCCAAGAGGAGGAAAACGCGTCAGATCCGGTCCGATGCCGGATCCGTCGAGCGGAGCGAGCGAACGCAGGGGATACACTTTGCGCAGCCTGCCCAACACCGAATACAAGGGCCGGCCGCCGAAATTCCCGCTACCACCGTATGTGCTCCGCGATTTCGACAAGGAGTCGCAGGAGTGGGTCGAGGACACCGCCGGTTCGGAATCCTGGAACAATCGGGAGGCCGAACTGTGGAAACAGCTGTGGCGTCTGCCGCAGGCGCGCGCATGGAAACAGCCGCAGCTGAAGTACCTGCACTACCAGATTGCCTCGTACGTGCGCGAATGTGTGATCTGCGAGAGCTCATTGGCGAAGGCCGCGGACGTGGCCGTGAAGATCAGGCTTGAGGATCGCATCGGCCTGTCCGAGGCCGGATTGCAGGCGCTCGGCTGGAAGATCTCCGAAGACAACGTCGACATGGCCGCCCACGAGGTGTCCGCCACGGACGTGGAGGCCGCCGCCAGCGGAATGGACACCAAGATCGTCCAGTTCCCACGACGCCTGAGGGCGTGACATGGCCGACGATTGGATCATCGACTTCCCGACATTGGCCGACCTGCAGGACGCGTGGGTGCAGCGGCATGTGCGCCAGCCAGACGGCATCCTCCGCGGCAAGCCATTCTGCTGGTCCGATTGGCAATTCTGGTACGCCGCGCACCGCTGGCGGGTGCGCGAGGACGCGGAATTCGTGCCTCCCGAGGAGGTCACGGTAGACAATCCGCTCGTCCTCAACCAGGCCTTCCAATACCGTCTGACCGGATGCATCGGACCACAGAAGACCGGCAAGGGACCGACCGAGGCCTCATGCGCGATACTCGAGGCCTGCGGGCCCGTCGTGTTCGCCGGTTGGGCGAAGCCCGGCGACGTGTACCGATGCTCCGACAACGGCTGCCCCTGCGGATGGGTCTACCACTACAATCCGGGCGAACCGAAAGGCATGCGTCACCCTTCGCCACTCATCCAGCTGACCGCGAACTCCGAGGACCAGGTGCGCAACGCCTACCGTCCACTCGTCGCGATGATCCGGCTCGGCCCGTTGAAGCAGCTGCTCAAGGTGCGCGAGGGCTTCATCCGCATCCTGCGCCCCGGAATCAACTTGGACGATGACGATCTCGACCTTGACCGCATCGATGTGGTGACCGCATCGGCCACCAGCCGTCTGGGCAACCCGATCAGCGATGCCGAACAGGACGAGGCCGGCCTGTACACCAAGTCGAACGGCATGCTCGACGTGGCCGACACCCAACGCCGCGGCGCCGCCGGCATGGGCGGCAGAACGCACTTCTGGACCAACGCCTACGACCCCGGCGAAAATTCCTATGCCCAACAGCAATTCGAGACATCGGCATCGGATGTGTGGATCTTCTACCGCAACCCCGACCTCAACCCGGACCTGCGCCACAAGGACGGTACGCCATACAGCTTCAACAACCGGCGCGAACGCCGCAAGATCCTCGAATGGGTGTACGCCGGCAGCCCCTGGGTGCCCTTGGATTCCGTCGAGGCGGAGGCCGAGGCCCTCATGGAGAAGGATCCCGCGCAGGCGGAACGCTTCTTTGGCAACCGCATGGTGCAGGGCGGCGGCGCATGGCTCGAGGACGGACTATGGGAGAGCTGCTATGCGGGACAATAGACCACTCAACAAATCAAGGATGCGGACGATGAGGCAATACAATCTTCCGCTGCTGCAAAAGGTGCGGACAGTTGGCCGATACGACATGCCAATGCTTGCAAAACAGGACGTCACCCCCCTGACACGTTGATAGGCTTCAATTACGCGACCGGCAAAAAGACAGTCAAGCATTGCGGAATCCATTTCTTCATCGATGACTACCAGTTCCAGAGAGTCTGGAACCAGCCGGACAGATACATCGCACCGCTCAAACGCTTCCAGTGCGTGCTGACACCTGATTTCAGCACATACATGGACATGCCGGAAGCGATGAAGATCTATAACGTCTTCCGAAGCCGTCTGATCGGAGCATACTGGCAGGCCTGCGGACTGAAAGTCATCCCAACACTTCAATGGGCGGGCCCAGAGTCATTCCCGTACTGCTTTTCAGGCATTCCAAACAACTCCACCGTCGCGGTAAGCACGGTCGGAACGAACGACAATCCGACGGCAGAACTCTATTGGCGGCTCGGCATGCGATACGCGATCGACAGGCTCGCACCGGAAAAGATTCTCCTCTACGGAGATGCCATTCCGTTTTTCGACTTCAGTGGCATCGAAGTGGTCACATACAAAAACAGCAATGCGGAAAGGATGAAAAAATGGGCGGAAGAGGATCAAGCTCAGGCGCAGGACGTGGCGGACATGGCGGCGGAGGGGGAGGCTCTTCCTCTGACCTTTCATCCGTAAGCGACACGGATCTCACCAAGATGATGCGCGACGCGGGAAACCGCATGGACACCGCATCGGAAATCATGCAGAGAACCGCGCACGGAGCCACGCAATACAACCAGCGCATGCCGGAAAGCGTCTTTCCAGAGGCAACCAAGGCGAACTACGACAAATACCGGGCAGCCTCCAAGGCATTCCGCACCGCCAGGGCACAGCGCGACAGAATCTCCGACGAACAGATCCGACGCCAACCAAAATCAAGCGGCACACGCCACGCATTCGTCAATTCCTTCGGCGAAGCGACAACAAGGGAGATCACAAACCAGAACTACCAGCGCTCGCAGAAGAGTTTGTCAAAATCGGTCTTGAGGAACATGGGATATTAGCGTGTCCGAGCATGAGCTTTGGCTTGAGAACCCGTCGAAGGGCACCGAGGTGTGCCTCGGCTTCGACGGCTCCGAGAACGACGACTGGACATGCATCAAGGCCGAAACACGCGAGGGCTTCATCTTCACTCCGCGCTACGGCGAGGACCGGCGTCCCACCATCTGGAACCCGAAGACATGGGGCGGTCGAATCCCGCGCAGCGAGGTCAACGCCGCCATGGACGAGCTCAACGACCGGTACAAGATCGTGCGCGCCTACTGCGACCCCGGATTCCGCGACGAGGTGTCGTGGGAGTCGCAGATCGAGGCATGGGACTCCCAATACGGGCCGAAGAAGTACATTCCCTGGTCGATGAGCGGCTCCAGCCGCATCACCGCCGTCTGGGAGGCATTGAAACGCTTCGAATCCGACCTCGAGCACCACGCCATCACCCAGGATGGCTGTCCGATCACCATCACGCACATGCGCAACGCAAGACGCTTCGCCAAGTCCGGCGAACGGTACGGGCTCGGCAAGCCAAAACAGACAAGGAAAATCGACGCGGCGGTCACCAGCGTGCTCGCACATGAGGCGGCATGCGACGCGCGCGCCGCCGGCTGGGGCAGGAAACGCAAGGCCTACCTGCTGACCGGCTCGACAACAAGGGGATTCTGAATGATTCGCACCGCCGCGGACGTGAACCGTATGGCGAACCTGCTCGCCATGAAGATAGAGCAGCGACGCTCGGACATTAGGAAGCACACGGACTACGTGCGCGGCAAGCGTGGCACCCTGAAATTCGCGTCCGACGAATTCAAACGCTACATGTCGGATCGTTTCAGCGGATTCGCCGATAACTGGTGCCTGCCTGTGGCGCAGGCGCCCGTGGAACGCATCCACTTCCGAGGCTTCATCCCATACGGCGACGTCGAACTCGACTCGCACGTGATGCGCGTGTGGGAGCGCAACGACTGCGACCGCAAACTGCAGGAGACCGCCTTGATGATGACCACCACAGGCAGAGCCTTCGGCCTGGTCACCTCGATGCCGGACGGCAGGGCGCGCATAAGTTTCGAACACCCCGACTCGGCGGCTGTCCACTACGATCCGCTCACCGGCGAGGTCGACGCCGGCCTCCTGGTCAGATACGACGAGGAGCACGAATTCGGCACGCTGCTGCTGCCCGACGTGGTCTTCGACGTGGTGCGCGTCCGCGCGGGCGGAGACGACGAACGAGACCGTCTGCCGCCGGGCGTCGAGGGATGGATGTTCCTGCCGGACTCCGCCCGCCCGAACCCGCTCGGCCGCGTCCCACTGGTCGAATTCCGCAACCAGATGCTCCTGGACAACCTTCCCATCAGCGACGTCGAGCAGGTCGAATCCATGCAGGACGCCGTCAACGTCTGCTGGGCATACACCTTGAACGCATTGGACTTCGCGTCCATGCCCGCGAGGGTCATCCTCGGCGGCGACAGCCTGTCCGAACCGGTGTTCGACAAGGCCACCGGAGAGCAGGTGGGCGAACGTCCCGTGAACCTCGACAAGCAGGTCATGGAGCGCATCATGCAGATCACCGGCGACAACGTGTCGATCGGCGAATGGACGGCAAGCAACCTGCAGGCCTTCCTTCCGATCATCCAGAAGGCGGTCGAGCACATCGCCGCCGAGACGCGCACGCCAGGCCATTATCTTTTGACGAACGCGGAGGTGCCCGCCACCGGCTACGAGGTCGCCGAAGCCGGATTGGTCAGCAAGACGTTGGAGCGCATCAGCTTCATGCGCCAGCCGGTGCGTGAGCTGTGCGAGATGGCCATGACGCTCGAGGACGACGAGCAGTCAGCGCGCATCCTCGAGGACTCCAAGGTCGTGTTCGCCACGCCGCAGTACCGCAGCGAGGCCCTCATGGCCGACGCGATGCTCAAATACAGGCGGCTCGGCTACCCGCTGCAGTGGATCGCCGAACAGATGGGCCAGAGCCCCGAGGACATCAAGCGCATCATGCGCATGATCGACGAGGAGAACAGCGACCCGGAGATGGCCGAGATAGCGCGAACCCTGCAGGTCGGAGGTGCATCTGATGACGGTGACGATGGACAGCCTGTCGGACAGCCGGCACACCCTGGCCAGACTATGCCTGCTGGCCGTGAAGGCGGCGGACAAAACATGGAAGGGCGTGGATCCGCGACGGGTGCGTGACAGCTGGAATCGGACGAACGCCGACTTCCTGACGCTCTTCGCCACCCTGCAGACGCGCGCCGCCGCCGACGCGATGGACTCATCCACGCTGATGCTCGCCGAACAGAGCGATTACATCCAGCCAGACGGCGGCATCGCGAATCCTCTCGCATTCGGAACCGGCTTCGCGCCGAGCGGCATCGACCTCGAATCGTATTTCGGCATCCCGGTCACGCACACCCTGTCGGCCATCAAGTCCGGCATGGACGAATCGGATGCCATGCAGGCTGGACGCGCGACGCTCCGCCAGATGGCCATGCAGGCCATCGAGGACACGTCAATCAGCGCGATGGGCGTCAGCATCACACAAAGGGCAGGCGTCGGCTACGTGCGCGTCGAATCACCCGACTGCTGCCCACGATGCGCCATCCTCGCCGGAAAATACTTCCGGCACAACAACGACTTCCTCCGACACCCGAAATGCCACGGCCGCACCATCCCCTGCAAAGGCAAGGAAAAGGCCGAGAAACAAGGCTGGATCACCAGTCCGATGGACCGCTTCAACAATATGAGCGAAGAGGAGCAGGACAAGGTCTTCGGACATGCCGACGCACAGGCAATCAGAGACGGCGCCGACATCTACCAGGTCGTCAACGCCCACCGAGGCATGCGGCCAATCGGCCGCGGCAATGTCCACATGACCACGTCCGAAGGCACTGGCCGCTACGGATGGAGCCATATGATCCGCAAATACGAATACGGACAACGCCAGCGGCGCAGGCTCACACCGGAAGGCATCTACAGTTTTCACCTTCCGCGCGAACAGACCATCGAACTCCTGAAGCGCGAGGGCTACATCCTCCCCGACAACTGGAGAACCCAAGTCCCAGCGCTCCGCCGCCAGCAATGGCTCCACAACAACGAATGGCGCCAAGGCCGACACGAAGAACAGACAGCCGCCCAGAAACGCCTCCAGAACGCACGACTCCGCTACGAAGCCGCCCTCGCCGGCCGCAACCCGTACCAGCCGGGTTCGCTGGTCACACCTGACGTGCTGGCCAGGGCGGAGAACTCGTACCGCAGATGGCTCGCCAGCAACGGCGAGGTCTACACCAAATGAAAGGAAACACCATGTCCGAAGGACAACAGCAGGATCCGAAAGCCGGCAACCCGAACAATCAGGAGCCGACCGTCGACTGGCACGACAAGTTCCTCGGCCAGAAGAAGGTCAACGGCGATCTCGAGGCGAAGCTCAAGGCCGCCTACGAGAAGGCCGACCGCGTCGACGACCTCGAGAAGCAGGTCGCCGAATGGCAGAAGCGCGGCGAGGAATTCGACGCCGCACAGGCCACCATCGCCGGACTGCAGAAGCAGGTCCTCCAGGCCAACGTCACCGCGGCCGCCACCGGCAGGCTCATCAACCCCGGCGATGCCTTGAAACTCATCGACTTCTCCGACCTGACCGCCGACGATCAGGGCGGATACGACCAACAGGCCATCAGCGACAAGATCGACGCTCTGGTCTCGGCACACCCGTATCTCGCGCAAGGCGGGAACAAGGCTGGCCTGAACGGAATCATCCCGCCGTCAGGCTTCCGCGATGGAGAACATTCCGCGGGACAGCTCACCAGGGACGACCTGAAGAACATGACCTCGAAGCAGATCGAGGAGGCGCGCCGCAAGGGCCGCCTGGATGACCTGCTCGCAGGCCGCCAGAACAAGTAAGGAGGCCAGCAATGGCAATCACCAATTTCATCCCCGAGGTCTGGTCCGCCAGTATCCTTGAAGCCCTGCGCGCGAAGCTCGTCTTCCCGAGCCTGTGCAACCGCGACTTCGAAGGCGACATCCGTGAGGCCGGCGATACCGTCCATATCACCGGATACAACGACGTGACCGTGAGGAAGTACTCCCGCGGCGGCACCATCACCGTCGAGGCCGCGACTGACGCCGACAAAGGCACCCTCGTCATCGACCAGTCCGATTACTTCGCGTTCAGCGTCAACGACCTCGACAAGGTTCAGGCGAAGGGCGACCTGACCGGCCGGTTCACTAACTCCGCGGCGTACAACATGATGCTGAACGTCGAGAACTACATCTCCGGCCTGATGGACAAGGCCGTCACCAAGGAGGCCAAGGCCGTCACCGTCGCCACCCCGAACGACGCGTACCTCGCAGTCGTGGCCGCACGCACCCAGCTCGACAAGCAGAGCGTGCCGACCGAGGGACGCTGGATCGTCGTCAGCCCCGACTTCTACGCCATGCTGCTGCAGGACTCCCGCTTCATCGAAGGCACTGATGCCGGCCACAACACGCTCCTCAACGGCGTTGTCGGCTCCGTCGCAGGATTCTCCGTCGTGGAATCCAACAACGTGCCCGCTGCGAAAAGCGCCAAGCCCACCGTGCAATCCATCATCGCCGGCACCAACGCCGCCGTCACCTTCGCGCAGCAGGTCAGCAAGGTCGAGGCCATGCGCATGCAGACCGACTTCGCCGACATGGTCCGCGGACTCGATCTGTACGGCGCCAAGGTCATCCGCCCCGAGTGCCTGACCAAGATCAAGCTGACCCTCGCCGACGCCGAGTGAGCCATCGATGATCGGAGGCTGAAATGACCGCACTGGCCACACTGGCCGACCTGAAGAGCTACGGCATCGACGTGACCGACGAGCAGACGGCATTAAGCCTGCTCGACTCGGTCTCCGACGCTGTCCGCTCGGCCGCCGGCTGTCCGATCACCCTCGGCGAATGGACGGTGGACCTGCCCGGCGAACAGTCCAGGAAACTCGACCTGCCCTGCAAGGCCGTCCGCTCAGTGTCCAAAGTGCTCATCGACGGACAGCCTGTCGAGGATTGGCGGTTCTTCGGCTCATCGCTCTACCGCGACGAACCGTGGAGCCCCTTCGGCGGCATTCCGTCGACTATCACCGTCACCTTCACAGGCGGCTGGAAGCCTGTGCCGGCCGATATTGTCAGACTCGTCTGCTCGTATGTCGCAGCCGGACTCCATCAGCTCGAGGACGGCGGCCCCGGCGCCCACGCCGGCGTCAGCTACGAGCGCGTCGACGACGCACAGGTCGGATACGCGCAAGGCGACGCCGCCCAAATCGACGTGACCGAATTGCCGGAAACGACCAAGCGCAGCCTGCGCAACCGCTTCGGCGCGAACGTTACGTCGATTGGAGTTTTCCGATGAAAATCAGCGCGTCATTCCTAGCCAAGGCACGTCGTGATGCGGAGAGTCTCATGACCGACCAGTGCGTCGTCACACGCCCAGGCGACACCACCACCGATCCGGAAACCGGACTGCCGGACACCGGTGACACGAAAGTGTATGAAGGCCGCTGCAAGGTGCAGACCAGCGGCGGCCTCGCCAGCGAGCAGACCGAGGGAAGCGCCGCCCAGGCCATGGGCGCCGTAAGCCTCGTCTGGTCGCTGTACATGCACTTTCCCTTCGGCACCGACGGCCTGCGCGCCGGAGACGTCGCGGAGCTCACCGAATCCGCCAACCCGCTGCTCAAAGGCAGACGGCTCCGCCTCGTCTCCCCGCAATCCGAGAAGACGCACGCCACCGCCTGCCGCTGGAACGTGAAGGAGGACGCATGAGTCTTGTGAACGTGGACGCGAGCCAGCTGAAAGCCTTCGGAACCACTCTCGCGGACGGTGCCACCGTGCGTCGTGCATTGGTGTCCGCCGCAGTGAAGAAGGGCGCGCAGAACGTCAAGGAAAGCATCGAGGGCGATCTGAAAACGTCCCGGAACGCCGCCTTCAGGCGCATCGGCATCCATTACACGATGCAGACCGTCGGAGCGTCGGTCATCGCCGCCGACATCAGCCCTACAAAGGGCGGTGCGGGCAGTCTGGCCAACATCGCCTTCTTCGGCACCGCCAAGGGCGGTGGAAGCCACCGCTTCTACGAACACGCCGAAGAGGAATTGCCGTCGCTTGCAAGGCATGTGGCGCAGGCGGGGACGGAGGGATTCGCATGACCTCGATCATGACCCTGACCGGCACCATCCTCGACCACATCCCACAACCCGTCAACGGCTGGACGGTGTACAGACAGACCTCGCCGAAGCCGACCGACAAGCCGCCGTGGATCATCGAGACCGTCACGACGAACGGCCACACCATCGGCGAGACGCAACACATCCAAGGCGGCATCGGCACGCTGACCATCCGCATCGTCAGCACCACCACCGACTCCGTCAACGTCATCGCCGACGACCTCATGGTCCCCGGCCTGACCGGCAAACGTTTCGTGGCGCAAGGCTTCGACACCGGCTGTCTCACCCTCTTCTCCGACTCCGGCGCCTACGCCGCCGGACTCACCGCCGAGGAGACGGCGCTCCTGTACCAGTGCCGCCTGCTCACCTTCAAATTCAACTGGTCGCGCATGTGACCAGCAGACAACACCACAACCCTCCAAAGGCCATCGGCCGCGGAGGGTTTCTTTTTAAGGAGCGAAAATGACCCTCAACCTGGGAGTCGAGATCCCGTCCACACCGGCGGACGGCAAGGTAAACACGATCTGGGTGCCGACCATCCACGACATCAACAAGCCCACCGCGGCCGAAATCGGCGCTGGCACCGACCTGTCCAACTACGTCACCCTTGGCGGCTGGTCCTGCACGCCTTCGCAGGACACGATCAGCGACCAGCGCGAAAACTCGTCCATGGATTACGAAAACCCCGGCAGGAAGAAAATCTCCGGTCCGAGCATCGAGGTCATCGACAACACCAACACCGAGCATTCCAACCAGAATCTCGCCATGGAAACCCTCAAGGAGGGCGCCGAAGGCTTCATTGTCCGCCGATACGGCAAGGACACCGACCGCACCTTCGTCAGCGGCGACGTGGTCAACGTCTACGCCGTTCGCATCGGCATGAGCGCCAAGGACGCCATCGCCGCCAACACGGTGCTGCGCTCCAAGGTCAACTTCACCATTAAGGCGCCCGGCTGGGCGGAGAACGTGAAGGTCTCCTGACAATTCTTCCCGCGTCGGACTTTGTTCCCTTCGCCGACGCGGGAACCCCTCAAATTCTTCGCAAAGGAACACCAACACAGGACTTTTTACAGAGCGAAGGAACACCATGCTCAAAGTGACACGCAAGACCAAACAGGTCGACATCATCCTCGACCAGGAGCTCGCCGAACGCATCGCCATGCTCGGAGACCAGCTCGCCCGCGAACTCACCGCGGAACAGGTCACCGAGGCCGGCGCCAACAACGCCGCCAAACGCACCGCCAAACGCATCGAGGAATTGAGGAAGCAGGCCGAGGCAAGCACACTCGTCATCACCCTACGCGCCATGGGCGTGAGCAAATGGGCCCAGACCCTCGCCGCCAACACCGTCACCAACGGCGCTACCGCCGGAACCCGCGACATGTTCGGAACCGCCGCCACCGCGCTGCCGCAGATGATCGAGACGGCCACCATCGGAGGCAGGCCCGTCGACGACGCCGACCTCACCAAGGACGCCCTGCTCACCCTGTTCGGCGAGATGACCGACGGACAATTCACCCCGCTCTGGCACGCCATCAACGAGCTCAACGGAACCGTCGCGGACCCAAAAGCGGCATTCGACCTAGCCTCGAAGGTGCTCCGCGGCTGATAGAGGACCTACGGCTCTGCCGCCAGCTCGGCATCAGCTACAAACGGTGGATGGGATGGACGCCATCCATCACCGTCCAACGCGACAGCCACCGCCGCATCATCGGCTACCAGGCCGAACCTGAATGGGACGAGACCGAACGCGACTGGATGCGCGCACTCGCCGCATACGAGCAGACCCTCTGCCCACTGTGCGGATTGCCGCGAGACATCTGCCAGTCACCCGACGCGGAATTCAACCTCCACGCCGAAACCAGCATCTGCTGGGCATCTACCCACATGCAGGAAGCCATGCGCCGCTGGCAGAAAGCCAACAAGGACAGTCCAGCCAGAGACTCGCTCGTCGCACACATCACCGACTGAAAAGGAGGGGAAATGGCCGACAACAAGAACATCGTCGTCCGACTCATGGCCGACACCTCGCAGTATGAGGCCAGTCTGGCCAAGGCCGGTAAAAGCACCGAGGAGCTCGCCGGAGGACTCGAAAAGTCCGGCAGCAAGACCGGCATCGTCACCAAGGGCATCACCGCCGCGGGATTGGCCGTGGCCGCGTTCGGCATCGCATCCATCAAGATGGCCGCCGACTTCGACGAGCAGATGAGCACCGTGCAGGCCAACTCGGGTGCAACCACCGCACAGCTCGGCCAATTACGCGAGGCCGCACTGCAGGCCGGCGCAAGCACCGTCTACACTGCAGCCGAATCAGCCGGCGCCATCAACGACCTCGCCAAAGCCGGCATGAGCGTGTCCGACATACTCTCCGGAGGCCTCACCGCATCCCTCAACCTCGCCGCCGCAGGACAGATGGACGTCGGAAACGCCGCCGAATACATGAGCCAGGCGCTCACCATGTTCCACCTGTCCGGCAAGGACGCCACATCCACCGCGGATGCATTGGCCGCAGGCGCGGACAAGGCCGTTGGCGACGTGTCGGACTTCGGCGAAGCGCTCAACAACTGCGGCGTCATGGCGAATTCGTTCGGCATGAATCTGCAGGAGACCGTCGGCGTTCTCGGCCTCTTCGCCCAGAACGGCATCGTCGGCGCCGAAGCCGGCACACAGCTCAATTCCATGTTGATGAAGCTCGCCAATCCAGCCTCCGACGCGAAGAGCACCATGGAAGAGCTCGGTATCAGCACTCACGACGCGAGCGGAAAATTCGTCGGCCTGACCGACCTCGCCGGCCAATTGCACGACAAGCTCGGCAGCCTCACCGACCAGCAGCGCCAGCAGGCCGAAGCCACCATCTTCGGCAGCTACGCTATCAAAGGCGCCGGCATCATCATGGACGCCGGCAAACAAGGCGTCGAAGACTGGACTAAGGCCGTCTCCGACAGTGGCTTCGCCGCACAGCAGGCGTCCAACAAGACCAACAACCTCAAGGGCGACCTCAAGATGCTCGAGAGCGCCACCCAGTCCGCCATGACCAAGATCGGCGAGGGCGCGCAAGGGCCGCTCCGCAAATTCACCCAGGGCCTGACCGACCTCATCACCGACTTCGGCAACCTCCCCGCCGGAGTCCAACAGGCAATCGTCCTCGGAGCAAGCCTCACCGGCATCCTCGCCGGACTCCACAAGGCCGTCACACCACTCAACACCAGCACCAGCGCCGCAGCCCAAGCCTTCGGCCTGCTCGCCGACCCCATCCAACGCATCGCCATAGCCGGACCACAACTCAAAAGCGCCTTCACCGACATCACCACCGCCATCAAAGGCACCGACACCGCCGCCATGGCCGACGGACTCACCCGCACCCAAATCGCAGCCCGAGGCTTACGCGGAGGACTCTCTGGCATCGTCACCCTCCTCGGCGGACCATGGGGCATCGCTTTGACTGTCGCCGGTGCCGCGCTTGCCGCATTCGCCAACGCCCAGCAGAAGGCCAAGGAGGCGCAGGACGAGCTCAAGACGAGCATCGAGTCCAGCAGCAACATCGCCGAGACCATCGCCGGCCATTTCCAGAATTTGAAAATCGGCGGTGAGGACGCGTCCAAGGCCATGAAGGAGATGGGCGTCAACCTGACCGACGTGACCAGCAGCGCCATGGGCAACGGCACCGCCATGCAGAAGGTCAAGGACGCGCTCGAGGAGTACGTCCAGGCCGCTGGGGACGACACCTCCGAGATGTCGAGGCGCCGCGCCGTGGCCGACGACCTCACGTCCGAAATCAACAAGGAGTCCAAGGCCTACAAGGAAGCGTCCGACAAGGTCAAGGAAAAGACGAAGGCCGCGAATGATGCCGTGGGCGCCGATGGCAAGAGCGCCTCCTCCGCCAAGCAGGCCGCCAGCGCCAACAAGGATCTCGGAAGCAGCGCCAAGGACGCGGCCGAGGAAATCGACGGACTCGTCAAATCGCTCTTCGGACTCGAATCCAACAACCTCACCGCCGACGAGGCGGTCGACCAGCTCAACCAGAAGATCGGCCAGCTGTCGGACACCTGCAAGGACAATGGTGTGGTCTTCGACCAGTACGGCAACCTGCTCGACAAATTCTCCGAGAAAGGCACGAAGACCAAGCAGGCCCTCGAGGACATCGCCAGCAGCGCGCAGAACGCCGCCGAGAAGATCCTCAAGCAGGGCGAGAACACCAACTTCTCCAACGGCGAACTCAATCGCGCCAGAGTGGTGCTGCAGGACGCCCGCGAAGCGGTCATCCGACAGGCCGAAGCGTCCGGCATGAGCGCTCATGCCGCCAACGACCTCGCCGACCGCTGGGGCTTGAGCTCGTCTCACATCCAGTCCAGCATCACATCAATCGAAAAAGCCGCCCGCGACAACAAGGCGAAGCTCGACGTTGACGATTCCAAGGCCAAGAAGAAGACCAAGGACGCCAAGACGAGCCTCGGCAAGTTCCACGAGATCGACGCGAAGGCCACGCTGGACGCCGACGCGAAGAAGGCCACGGCCAGCGCCAAGAAGGCGCAGAAGATGATGCAGGCCTTCAACAAGACCCACGTCAAGGCGACCCTCGATGCGACCGACAAGGCGTCCAAAAAAGCTAAGACGGCCTCCGCGAATGTCAACAAGCTCGACGGCAAGAAGGCCACGGCCAAGCTCGACGCCAAGGACAACGCCTCGCCGAAGGTCGACAAGGCCAACTCCAAGAAGCTGACCAACAAGCGCAACACCTTGGACTCCACGGACAAGGCCACGCCGAAGACGAACGCCGCGAACGCGAAGAAGCTGACCAACAAGCGCAACACGCTCGATTCGACCGACAAGGCCGGACCGAAGGTCGACGCAGTCAACGCCAAGAAACTCAAGGACAAGAAGGCCACCGCCTCGGTCAACGACCAGGCCACACCGGTGCTCCAGTCCATCAACAACTTCAAAATCGCCGACAAGTCCTTCACGGTCACCGAGCGCACGAAGAAGGACAGAGCCTACACGGGCGGAATGTTCACAGACGGGCATTTCGACCGATTCGCCACAGGCGGCATCTTCGACGGCTATATCAGTCCGACGTGGGCGGCCGGAAACGGCATGAGCGATTCGGTCCAACTCCTGAACGCTGCCCTGTCCTCCGGTGAATTCGTCGAAAACGCCGCCGCGACCAATTATTACGGCGTCGCCACTATGCGTGCTTTGAACGAGATGAAAATCCCGCGTGAGGTGTTCTCTACCTCTCGCGACATGCCGATCGTCGTCAAAGTCGAAATGCCAGCAGACGCGGGCGCCACCACCGTCAACATGCCTATGAGGATCGTCACCACGCAACAGCCAAGCGTGACAGGCACCATCATCGGCCGCACCGCCAGCGCGGCAGTAAGGAGCGCTCGCTGATGTCAGACGTCACACTCACCGCGAACGGGTCGAGCGTCACCCTCCACGGCGATGGCGACTTCCAAGGGCCCGGCATCGCGCTGACCGGAATCGCCGGATGGTATCAGACGCCGGACCCGAAGATCACCGTCACCGTCAGAGGACAGGGTGACGGTGGCCACGACATCGCCGAATCAGACATCCTCTATGCGGCGCGCGTCGTGACCGTCGGCTACCGCGTCCTCGCCGGAGACCGGCAGGAGGCGCTCGACCTGCTCGCCCAGCTCGACCGGGCCGTCCACGGCCTCGTCACCTGCCGCGTCGCCGACCAGGGACAGGACACGCAATGCGTCGGAGGCTACTACAGCAGGAGCCTCGAGCAGAAGATCCAGAATCCCCTCTGGCAGAACCTCAGCGGCGACATCACGCTCGTGTTCGAGCGGCCGGAGCGAGTCGCGGCCGAAGCTCGCCGGATCCAGCTCACCGCACAGCATGTCAGCATGGCAGGCGGCGGCCTCAACTACGGCGGCGCCAATCGCACGGGACTCAGATACCCGCTCTCATACGGCCTCAAGGCCGAAGGCGCCGGCACCAACGTCGGAGTCCTAACCAACCAGGGATCCAGCCGCGCCTCCCCGGTCTTCATCGTCAACGGTCCCATGCCCGACGGCGTGAGACTCGACTTCCCCGGATTGCAGCAGTCCATCCACTGCACGCAACCGGTCCAAGACGTGCCCCTCGTCCTCGACTCGCGCACGCGAACCGCCTCGATCGGAGGGCAGGACGTGAGCCGGATGCTGGAGGAGCGCGGCTTTCCTACGGTCCCGCCCGATGGATCCATCAACGTCGTCCTGAGCAGCCTTGGCGGCGGATTCGTCGACTGCGCGGTACGTGACACATACATGTAAGGAGTAGCAATGAGCACTGTTGCATTGGGCATCGCACCGAACACCAGCAACATCGGCGTGACACCGCTCGTCCACCGTCGAATCCTCGGCGCCCAGTTCGCCAACTGCGGCATCATCGACGGGTTGAACGTCACCGGCAGGAACGACCTGCGGTACAACGTCGGCGCGGGAGTGGCCGTCTGCTCGCGTGGTGACAGCGACGGCAAGACCATCGCCTACCACGAGGGAGGCCAGACCCCGGCCGTGTCCGCCGGAGACCCATCAAACCCGCGCATCGACATCGTCTGGATCTGCGCGCACAACCAGCTCGAATACAAGGATTCCGACAATTACGTCACCCTAGGCGTCACCCAAGGCACGCCAAGCGCGAACCCGGCCGAACCGACGATACCCGCCGGCTGCACCATGCTCCGCAAGATGCGCATGCCGGCCGGCGCGACCTCGACGGCCAGCGCCACCCAGATGTGGACGCCGGACTACGCCCTACCATACGGCTCCAGTCTCGGAAAACTCGGCGAGAACTGGGACCGTCGTGACATGACGGGCGATCCGACCGTCAAAAAATACTATTTCGAACAGCCCATCGACTTCACCCTGCCGACCGACAGGATGGTCGAATTCCAGTTCAAAACCAATCTGAGCTCCGCCGGCGCGACCTCCTGGAGCGACATGTCGCACCGGTGCGAATGGGCCATCGGATTCCAGCTCGACGGCAAGGACCTCGACCACTCCTGCGCCAACTTCGTCAGCTACGGCGCATGGCAGACACATGAGACCTCTTATATCGCCGCCGTGGCCGCAGGACGGCACACGGCAAGGCTGCGCACGTGGCTCCAAAACGGATCCGCACCCGTCTTCCACTACAACCCATCACAGGACAACAAGGACGCCCTCTGGTGCGGCCGCCGCTTCATCATCTGGGACAGGGGGCCGGTGGTATGAGCTGGCGCGCCTTCCTCTACGACGTTCAAAGCGGCCAACTGGCGCAGGAGATCGACATCCCCAGCTTCTCCTGGTCCATGACCGTGTCCGACTGCTCGTTCGCCACCACCAAGGACAAAGGACTCGGAGACGACTCCATCAGCGGCCTCGAACTCCCATGGACCGAAATCCCCGGCACCACACCAGCCGCACGAGCCGCGGCACTCCAACCATACAAGCGTGGACTCGCACTCTTCTGGCGCTCGCCGATGGACGACCCGTCATCATTGGGCACGCCGATTCTGGCCGGCGCGCTGGGTGTGCGCACGTCCAGCTGGCATGACGTTTCCGTGCCGGTCGTCAGCATGTTCGGCATGCTCGAGGACCGGTATCTCGTCCACGAGGGTGCGTTCGGCACCGGCGCGAACCACACCAGCACACGGAAATACCGGTTCGAAAACCTCAGCTGGCGCGCCCTGGCATGCGAGGTCATCCGCCAATGCACCGAGACGAAGCCCGGCGGCTCGCTGCCGATCGACCTGCCTTATCTCAACGAGGTCGGCACGCACAGCCTGCCGTCCGACGGAGCCACAGAGGACAAGACCGCAGCCAAGACCAAATCCAAGAGACGCGAGACATTGGCCGACGGCTACATCGAGACCGTGGTGGACGGCGACACCACCACCATCACTGAACGGCACGTGTCGAAGCGGACCAAGCAGGTCGCCGAAACCAAGCCGTACAGTTACCAGACGCGCAAGGGGACAGTGACCAAGCAGCACACGAGCACCAAGACCATCACCACGGCGCAGACCACCGTCACCAAGAAGACCGTCACCAAAAACCACACCGACTATTCGGAGCGCACCGTGACCACCACCACCGTGGTGTTCGCATTCGACGCGGACGGCAAGCAGACGGGAAGCACCACGTCGACGGACGGCCCGCACAAAACCATCCTGCCACGCCAGACCGTCGCGGAATACCAGGACAGCAATATCGGCAGCCACAAGTGCTCGGACATCCTCAAGAACATCGCCGACGCGGACGGCGGCCCCGACATGCAATTCCGCCCGTATCTGGCGGATTCGCAGCACATCCGCTTCCGCTTCCTCGCCGGCAGCGACGGAGACGTCCACCTCAACCAGGACAGGCGGCTCAGCCTCTCCTGCCACCCGCAGGGCGGCACTCTGGAGAACATCAAGATCGACAGGTGCGCGCCCATCATGCGCGTCTACGCCACGGGGTCGGGCGCGGACAGTGGCACCATGTGCGCTTTGGCCGAAGACCTCTCACTGACCAGACGCGAGGACCCATGGCCATTGCGCGAGACCACGCTCAGCGCCACGGACGCGAAGACCTGGGAACTGCTCTCCTCGGCCGCGAATGCCGCGATGCTCGCCAACCGGCGTCCGCTCTGCCAACTGTCCGGCGAGATGGACGCCAACGACACCGACGCCAACGGCATGCCACTGCATCCGCTCGGCAGCTTCTGGCCGGGGGAGACCTTCGATGTCGCCATCGACGGATTCCCCGACTGGCCCGACGGCGTCACCATCATGCGGCTCATGCAGATGAGCGGAGACCAGACCGGCAAGGTCACCCTCAAATTCGACCCGATCGCCGAACCATTCGACTAAAGGAGGCATCACATGGCCAGTCACATGGAGATCAGGCCGGCCGACGACTCCCTTGCGCTCACCCTCGCCGAGGCCGCGTACTCCAAGGCCGTCATGCACGCCACCTATCTGACCGGCACCATCGCCGTGGACAACGGCGACGGCACGCAGACATGGCTCGGAGGAGGAGTGGCCGAGCCCATGCCCGGTGCCGGCGGCCTCATCCCGTTCGTCGGAGACACGACCCCTCCAGGCCGTCCGATCGGCGTGTCCGCCACATCCTCATTGGAGGTCGCGTGCGCCAGATGGGGCGGCGAGCTCGAGGGCGGCATCCCAGCCGACTTCGACCACGTGGAGCTCTTCGCGAAGCCTGACAGCACCGGCGAGATTATCGACCTTGGCGCGCTGCGCGGCAGAGGGGAGATCACCACCGGCATCCTCCCCGTCGGAGACGTGGTCGAGATCTGGGCCATCGCCTACGACTGCGCCCACGACCTCGACGGCTTGCCCGCTCCGAACGCCTCGCCGGAATCCGACCACGCGACCATCATCATCGCGCCCGTCGTCTCCCAGAAGGACCTTGCCGACAGCGCATCGGAAATCCTCGCCGCCGCGAAGACGGACACGGACACACAGGTCGGCAAGGTCTCCGACGACCTCGCGCAGGCACGCAAGGACATCGACGCGAACGCCCAAACCTTCACCGGCACCGCCCGTGGAGCCACCATCATCGGCTCCGAATTCCGCGACAGCGAGGACCCGTCCTCCGCGCACATCAAATTCAACGCGAGCGGCATGTATCTCGGCACCGGCCTCGCATATTCGGTCTCCACCGGCGTCCTGAGCATCAAAGGCGCGGTGCAGTCCGGAGGCTCAATCTCGGGCGCCACCGTGACCGGCGCCATCATCCAGACCACTTCGGATGCCAACCGCGGCGTCAAGCTCACCTCCGGCGGTCTCATCGGCTACGACCAAGCCGGCAACGCCAAATTCACCCTGAAGACCGATGGCAGCGTCAAAATGGATGGTCCGGTCATGACCAACGGCCGCATCACCGCGCCAATCCTCGAAGGCGGCACGATCACCGGCGGCACGATCACCGGCGGCACGATCACCGGCACGAAAATCCAGTCCAGCACCTCGGACAAGGTCGGATTCAAATTGACGGGCGGGGCTCTCGATTTTTGGGACGACCAAGGCGAGAACACCGTCCACCTGAACGGCAAGGCCAACATGCTCGCCGGTAGCTTCGCCACCGCCCTGTCCGGACCTCGATTGGAGATGCGCAACACCACCACCGAAGACGGCAGCGTCTGCGGCCTCCTCGAATGCTACGACGCCGACGGCACCGCCTGGTACGTCCAAGGCCAATCACGCGGCTTCAACACTAGCCAACCAGACCCCGGAGCTTACCGACGACTCAACATCGGCATCAACCCCGACAACAGCGAACTCAGCGTCGTCCGATACAACAGCGGCGCCTCCCGCGTCGTCATGGAAGCCGAACGCGTCGACATCAACGGCAGCGACGGCTGGGCACAACAAGTCGGAGGCCTCGGCGTCTACGTCAACAACGTCCGCATCGACCCAGTCATCTACACCGACCTCAACGACTGGTTCGTCCCCGCCAGCGGATGGACAGCCTACTGCGGCGACAGCGGCAAAGACCCCCGAAGCCACATGACCGTCATAGGCAACACCTGCTACATGCAACTCGAACTGCAACGCGCAGACCGAAAAAGCGTCACATTCCAATCCGGCGACTACTGGGACATCGGATACTTCAGAACCGAATTCATCCCAAAAATCGGTCTCAACGTCCCCTGCATCTTCAACAACGGCCTCTACGGCGGCGCATTCGTACCAGGCAACATCAACCCCAGCAACACCACCGGCATCAACGGCGACGGCAACTACCTACGCGGCCACCTCCGCGTCGGCGTCCGCCAAACCAACGACGCATGGTGGGTCAGCGTCTTCATGATGTACACCCTCTAAACCCGGAAGGAAAACCATGGCCGACACCACACAAAACATCCTCGACCTCCGACCCCCCAAAGACAGCATGAAAGCCGAACTCTACCGCCTCGGCCTCCGATACACCTACAGCACCGACAACGGCGAAATCTGGCAAAACGACACCCGCGGCATCCGAGCCACACTCACCAACACCAACCAAGACACCACCACACTCGAAGACATCACCACACACATCACACAAAACATCGCGCTCGCCGACCTGCGGAACATCACCCGCATCGACACGATGACCGCCTCCGACTGACGAAAGGACAGGCAATGGAAATCACCGCAGACGCAAACACCGTCATCGACGACCTCGCACGACAGCTCGCCGACCTAGCGAAACAGAACGCCATCCTGCGCGCCCAACTCGCAGAAGCCACGAGACGGCTCAACACCACCGAAAACAAGGAGGAAAAATGACACAAGTCAAATTCGACCTAGGAAAACTCGAAACCGGCGGGGTAGTGGACCTCGCCAACGACCCGATCAGCATCACGCCGACCAGCCGATTCGCCACCGCATCGAAGAAGATCGTCGTGGACGAGACGCTCAAAACCGCACTCGACGCACACGGCGCCACCACCCTGAACCTCCCGCCAACCGGAAAGGACTGGGCATACACGCTCTGTGCCGGCATCGGCACCCGCCACGAATTCAACGTCACCTTCGACGTGCCCGACACCACCGCCACCCTCAACTTCGCCGACCTCGTCACCGTCGACCCGACAACCCTCATCCCCAACACCGGTAATCCGCTCTCCGACATCGACCAGTCCGACATCGACTGGGCCGTCGATGCCATCAACGCCTGAGTAGAAAGGAACGTAAATGGTGAATGCAGACAAAGTGATCCGTCTGGGCGATTACGTCCGGCTGGAACGCGCGCAGAAGTCCAAGGACGGCGCAAATTTCAAATACGACGCGTCGACGGGGCGCGTAACCAATCTCGCGGAATACTTCGCGGCCCACGCGGACCCGAACATCTACACCGTCCGGTTCCCGCTCTGGGCCACATCCAACAGCACGCAGGGCGTGAAGCTCGACGACAACGCCGGCCTGACCATCATCCCGTCCACCAACACCGTGAGCGGCCGCGACGACTACCGCTCGCTCCCCGCGTTCCGCGTGTGGGACGTCAACGGAGGCGTCGACGACGCCGGCAAGCCGTTTGTCACGGCCATCAAGGACAAGGCCGGCACCTGGTCCGCCGACGGCTCGCACGGCGAAGCGCTCGTCATGACCGCCACCGGCTTCTACCGCCTGCAGCTCGACGCCCAGTACATGACCATCAGCTACAGCGGCATCCAATACGACGGATTCGTGCCCATGCCCGGCGCCATGCTCCCCGACGGAACCCTCCGCCCATACATGCTGTTCGCGAAATACCGCGCATGGTGCGACGGCTCCGGCATCCCGCACTCCTACACCGGCAAGCAGACCTCCACCGCCTTCGGCTCACAGAACGGATGCATCGACCAGGCGGCCAAGAAAGGCAAGGGCTGGAGCGGCAAGACCGTGGCCGACACCTGGTACATCCAGCTCATGCACCTGCTCAAATACGCCGACCGCAACATCGAGACCACCCTCGGCGGCGACTTCAGCGGCAACGGCCAGATCACCATCAGCAAGGCCGAAGCCAACGTCACCCGAGCGCTCGTCAAGACGACCGACGCCCAATACATCGATGTCGGCTCCTACGTTTCCGTCGGCTCGGGCACCGACCGTGGAGACCCGAAGGTAGGAGAGGCGGCATCCTGGCGGAAGGTCCTGTCCAAGACCGTCGTGGACTCCGCAACCACCGCCATCAACGTGGCCGGCGACAAATTCACGACCACCGCCGCCATGCACGTCACCCAGATGCCATGGCCGACCGGCGCCACCGACGGCGTGCTCGGCACCGACGGATACGCCACCGACGCGATACCGCGCAGCCACCAGCCAATCCGCATCCAGGGCATCGAGATCTTCACCGGCGTCTACGAAGTCGAGGCCGACGTCATCCTCAACAACGTCAAGGACTCCGACACCGCCGGCCACACCGAGATCTGGAAGGTCTTCGACGTGACCAAGGCGTCCAAGTCGGCCATCACCTCCGACTACGTCCACCTCGGCGATTTCCCGTCCGTCACCGACAAGACCAACAACAACTGGTTGTACGCCAAGGGCTTCACCTTCTCCCACGGCATGACCATCCCGACCGAGTGGGGAGGCACCAGCACCAGCGGCCTGTCCGACGCGACGCTCATCAACCCGATCAGCAATCCCGGACTCCACGAGCTCCGCCGCGGCGGCTATCTCAGCGACGGTTCGCGCTGCGGCCTGTTCTGCTCGCACTGCGGGAACTCGCTCTCGAACTCGTGGTGGGACTTCGGCGGCCGCCTATCCACCCTCGGCCGGACGAGGGCGTAGCCCGAATCCGGTGGGGGTGAGCGAAGCGAGGGGGCGACGCCCCCTCCACTCGCCCCGCCGAACCATCAGGGGATTCGTGACGACACCACCGGAGGTTCCATCCGTCTCCGCTCCACCGCGGCGGCAATCTCAACGACGGTTCGCACTGCGGCCTGTTCTGCTCGAACTGCAGGAACACGCTCTCGAACACGTGGTGGAACTACGGCGGCCGCCCATGAGGACACAAAAAACCATTCCGTCACGACTACCTCCCGCACGGGAAGCGAGGAGGCACAGCCCCGGCCAGTTCCGAAAATCAAACCGAGAAGGCGGCCGGTAGACACATCGAAAGCCGCCCATTGTCCCCATAGCTTGAAAAGGACACGAAAATCAAAACCTACTGCAAACACGTGCCGGTCACCGATCCGGCGTTCGTCCGGGAATGCATCGACGCCTGCCTCAAAGGTAAGGGACACCGGAGGGACGCCAGACGATTTATCGAACGCCATCCGGACCTCGACCGATTCGCCCGCGAGGTCGCCGACGACATCCGGACCGGCGAATTCCACCTCCCGCCCATCACATACCACCGGCACGTCGAGCCCATCAGCGGCAAGGTCAGGATCATCGGCAGGGAGACCATCGAGCATCAGATCCACGACTACGTCGCGGCCCGCGCGCTCATGCCGCTGTTCCGCGCGAAGATAGGCAGGTGGCAGACGGCCAGCATCCCAGGCCGCGGCATCAACGACGCACGCAAGGCCATCAGAAAATGGGTGAAGGAACGCGACAGCAGGGTCTTCGTCAAACTCGACGTCGTCAAATGCTATCCGTCGATCGACCGTGCCGTGCTCAAAAGGATACTCGCCCATGACGTCGGCGACAGGCGTCTGCTGCGACTCGTCTTCACACTCGTCGACCAATACCGCGGAGACCGCGGCCTGAACATAGGCTCGTACCTCTCGCAATGGCTCGCGAACTATTACCTTTCCGCGGCATGGCATTACGCCGAGGGATCTCTCTCCGCCATCAGACGAAGCCGCAGGAGGCAAGGCGAGGAGATACGGCGCCGTCTCGTCACCCACGTGCTGTTCTATGCCGACGACATACTGCTCATCGGCCGGTCGAAACGCGACCTGACCATCGCGGTCAAACGACTCCACCGCTTCCTGCGTGACCGGCTGCATCTCGAGATCCACCCGACCTGGAACGTCAAACACATCGGAGCGGAGCCGATAGACATGGTCGGCTACACGTTCCGTCCGTGCCGCACCGGAGTCAGACCGGCCATATTCCTCCGAGCCGAACGCGCATACGCCAGCGCCGCGAAACGTCCGATGACCATGGCCATGGCGCGCAAATGCATCAGCTACTACGGATGGCTCTACCACTCGGATTCCGTGACATTCCGCCGCCGCCACGACATCGACAGGATTTTCCACCAGGCGAGACACGTGGTCTCCGCCGCCAAAACAGGAAGGACAACACAATGATCCAGAAGGTATCATCCTCCGAGCAATTGCAGGAGCTCGACTACCACGCCCGAGGAGACGGAACGGCCGACATCCGTATCCGCAAGAACATCAAGCAGGTCACCCACGAGGCCACCGACCAGACGCCGGCATGGAGCGAATGGACGGCCATCGAATCCTATCAGGTGCTCCCATTGTTGGAAGAAGAGGCCGTCGAGCAGGCCGACATGCTCTTCGAAGGCGACGTCACCAGCTCCCAGCCGGTGCTCGACCGCATCACTGCGCTGGAGCAGTCCTCACTGGACAACGCCCAGCTTTTGGCCGACCTCCTCGCCGACGATTCCACAGATGACTCCACCGATGATTCCGCAGATGACTCGGCCAACCACACGCCGTCCGACACCGATGTGGCCGATGACAAGACCACCACCGGCCACATCGATTCCATCGACACAGACAAATCCGGAAAGGAGGAGTGACCATGGCCAAAGTCAACCGCGCGGCAGCCGTCCGCATGTATGTCCGTCTCGTCAAGGCCGGACGCATGGAATTGGACGAAGTGCCCGAGAAATATCGTGACGACGTTCAGGCGAAGCTCGATCCTTGGGAGGATTGATGCCACCGCTTTTTTCAAGCACGGAATTCTGGACGTCTCTCATCGTTGCCCTGATCGGCGGTGGAGGAGTGGGCGCCATCATCGGCGCCATCTCCAGCCGCCGCAAGGACACCGCGGACATCGCCGCGAAGGCGTGCGACATCCTCACCGATTCCGTCATCAAGCCATTGAGGGAACAGGTCGAGTCGCAGGAGGAGCAGATCCAGCACCTGGAGGACCAGCAGCGAAAATACTTCGCGCTCGCCGCATACACGAGGCAGCTGTTCCATTGGTTGCAACAGTTCTGCGAGATCGTCGAGCCCGATTTCCTCAAGCGGCATCCGAAACCGCACCTGCCGGACGAGCTGCGTGCCGACGTGGCGCCCGAGACCGTGGAGGACGCATGACCTTCGTCATCGCCTGGATCGGTCTCGCCGCGCTCGTCCTGCTTTTCAACCGTGGCGCCCACATGTGACGCCATCAGCTATGAAACCCCACGTGAAAACGTGGGGCTTTCCGTTTCTAGAGAAAGGAAATGAATGCGCAAGCACAAGCCTCCGTGGCTCAAACGCTTCCGCCTGGCGGTCACCGGCGTGGTCATGGCCATCACCATGGCCGTGGCGCCCGCCGCGATGGCCGACCTGAACGGATACGACGTGTCCGGCTATCAGGCTCCGGACATCACGCAGGTCGCTCCGGCCGACTTCGCGATCGTCAAGGTCAACCAGGGCTGGTACATCAACGGCAGCTGGGGCCAGCAGGCGGCCGGCGCCGTCAACACCGGCAAGGAGCTCGGCCTGTACGACTACGCGTCCGGAATGGACGCCACGACCGAGGCCGACAACTTCGTCAACCACATCACCGGATACGTCGGCAAGGCCATGCTCGTCCTCGACTGGGAGCCTTACCAGAACGCCGCGTGGGGCAACAGCAACTGGGTGCGGACGTGGGTCTACCGCGTTCACGCCCGCACGGGAGTGTGGCCCGTGGTCTACTGCTCCAAGGGCTTCGTCGGCCAGATACCGGCGGACATCCGAGCCAAGTGCATGCTGTGGGCGGCCCAGTACGCCAACAACTACGCGACCGGCTACCAGGACTCCCCATGGCTCGCCGGATCGCAGGGCGAAGGCATGCTCCAGTACACGAGCACCGGCTACCTCAACGGACATGGACCGCTCGACCTCGACCGATTCTTCGGAGACAGGACGGCATGGCGCAAGATCGCCTGCGGCGAACGCGCCGGCTGCTCCACCACCGGAGGATCCACCGGCACTCCGAACGTCCACGTGGAGAAACGGACGACCAACACCGCCGACCTGAACGCCATGGCTACCGCCGTCATCCGCGGCGATTACGGCAACGGCGCCGATCGGCAGGCCCGTCTCGGCGACAACTACCAGGCGGTGATGAACATCGTCAACAGCCGCCTGTCCGGTTCGACGTACCCCGGCCCGACCACCGTGACCCGCACGACGACCCGCACCTACGTGGTCCGCTCCGGCGACACCGTGTCGGCCATCGCCGAGCGCACCGGCCTCAAGCCGGCCTCCGCATGGCGCGTGCCGTCCGGCAACATCAACCGAATCTACGTCGGCCAGACGATCACCTACTACGGCTTGTCCACCGTCTCCGCGCCGTCCACGACCTACTCGTCCACGCACGTGGTCAGCGCAGGCGAGAGCCTGTGGAAGATCTACGGCACCGGCTGGTACGCCGCGGCCCAGCGCAACGGCATCCGCCCGCCGTACACCATCTACCCAGGCCAGCGGCTCCGCTGACCGGACTCCAGCTCCACGATTAAGCGTTGTGGAGCCGGTTCCTGCAACACATAAAGGAGGTGTGGAATGGACAAGGACACCAAGACTGAGCTCGACTATCTGCTGCCCGACAAGGCATACGAGATCCTCAAGTGGGTCGCGCTGATCGCCCTGCCGGCCGTCGCATGGCTGGTCGGCGCGGTCGGCCCGCAGTGGGGACTGCCTCACTGCGGCGAGATCGTCACGACCATCAACGCCGTCGGCGTTTTCGTCGGCGCTCTGATCGGCGTGAGCCAGCTCACGGCCACCAAGCCGGACGATGATTCCGACAAAGATTAAGCGTTGCCACAAAATCAGCGACAACACTTAACAGAACTTCGTATCGGACTTAACAGCTGTTAAGCTGCCGCTAAGTCCATACGAAGTTGCCCCTCTCTCAGCCAAGGCTGGGGGAGGGGCTTTTCTTGTTATTCGGTCTTGTTCTTGCGTGGGCGTCCTCCGCCGACGCCGCGACCGGGACGACTGGCGTTCCATCGGTCGATGGTGTCGGGGAGCCATCCGCGAGTGCGGCCGATCGTGGCGTCCGGCTCGGGGAGCTTGTAGGCGCTGACTGCGGCCGTGCTGATGCCGAGCCGTTTGGCCACGTCGGTGACGCCCAGGTATTCGGTGGTCATTCGCCGTCCTCCCATTTCGTGGAGGCGAGGGCGAGGATTCCGGCGAAGCATCCGAGCGTGCCTGCCGGGAGGGCCTTGCCGCCGACGCCGAGCAGCAGGCTCACGATTCCTGCCGCGAACGCGATTTTGATTAGTTTGTCCTTCATTGTGCGCATGGGTTAATCTGGTGGGGCCGAGTCCCGGATAGGTAGAGAATCCGGGACTCGGTTTTCAGCGCCGTCCGTGTCGGCTTGGCCGGTGGATGAATATCAGGATGACGGTTGATATTCCGACCAGCGCGGAGCCGATGTCGCCGAGTATCGCGGCGATGTCCTTGACGGTCTGCCAGATGTTTTCCATGTTCACCTCCTTTCCTTGACATAAACTATATTAGCACAGTAAATAAAGTAATGCAAGTCGAAACACAAGAAAAACACCATGGAAGGCGGAGTCAGGCAATGCAAGGCTCCGCCTCTCTTTATCCATCCACCGCCAACCGAAGAGGTGGTGACCGCCGCAGTGGAAAAATGATGAATCCAACGACACTCTGGGAGTGGTATCTCGGGTGGTGCGACAATCCATCACCATTGAGAAACGGCTTCATTCCAACGATTAGATAGAGTTATCACGAAATCAGTCGCTTTGCGTCGTGTCGATGACGTTGCTGCAGTATGCCGTCCTGCCGGCAGTCACGTCGGCGTAGAAGCGCTGTTTTTCATCGATGTAGGCGATGGCTTTACGCAGTTCCTCCAGTTGCGTCTCCAGATGCTCGCGTTTTTCGGCAAGGATTTCCTGACGTTCCGGTATCGATGACTCACTTTCAAGACAGAGTTGCGTGTAGTGCCGCATCTCCTTGATGCCCAGACCGCAGCGTTTGAGGCATGTCAGGCCGTTGATCCATGCGATGCATCGCTCGTCGAAGACGCGTCGGTTGTTCTGGTCTCGTTTGAGACCGGGCACGAGTCCTGAATTGCAATAGAACTTCAATGCTTCGTAATTCATGCCGGTTAGTTTGCAGGCCTGCTTCATCGTATAGGTTTTCATGTTCTTATGGAGTGGCACTGCCGTGATTGCCGTACGTGGCTCCTTTCGGACGCTGCGCGGCAGGACGTTCGGCGGGTGCCGCCGGATGGGGTCGGGCTTGAGGCGCATTGTTCTTTTTGTTTGTACCTATCATGCCACATTTCCGGTTATTAATACCGGTAGATAGTACCGGCGTGCCGTAATTTGACCGGTAGCGGCTACCGGATTTTATCTTGAGGGTCAGAACGGCATACATGCCGGCACTGAATACCGACGAATTTATGGAAGGAAAAACAGTGGAATACGTGAAACTTGCCAACGGTGTTGAGATTCCGAAGATCGGATACGGCGTCTTCCAGATCAGCAAGGACGATGCTCCTCGCTGCGTGCGCGAGGCCATCGAGACCGGGTACCGCCATATCGACACCGCACAGTCGTACTTCAACGAGGCCGAAGTCGGCCAAGGAATCAAGGATTCCGGTATCGATCGTAAGGATCTGTTCCTCACTACCAAGATCTGGATCAGCAATTACGGCTATGAGAACACGCTGAGGTCCGTCGATGTGTCCTTGAAGAAGCTTGGCACCGACTATCTCGATCTGGTGTTACTGCACCAGCCGTTTTCCGATACCTACGGCGCGTGGCGTGCACTCGAAAAGCTCTACAAGGACGGCGTGATCCGCGCCATCGGTGTGAGTAACTTCTATCCGGATCGTCTGGCCGATATGGTCGCCTTCAATGAGATCGCCCCGATGGTCGATCAGGTCGAGACTAATCCGCTCAACCAGCAGATCGAAGCTCGCAAGAACATGGTCAAGCGGGGCGTGGCTCAGGAAGCATGGGCTCCGTTCGGGGAGGGCATGCAGAACATGTTCTCCAATCCCACCCTGGCCAGGATCGGCGAGGCGCATGGCAAGTCCGTCGCACAGGTGATCCTGCGTTGGCTCATCCAGCGCGACATCGTCGCTCTGCCCAAGTCCACGCACAAGGAGCGCATGGAAGAAAACCTGAACATCTTCGATTTCCGGCTCTCCGACAGCGAGATGGCAACCATCGCGGGCCTTGACACCAAGACCAGCATGTTCTTTCGCCACGACACCCCTGAGGCGGTCGACCGCTTCGTCGGTTATGTCAAGGAACGTGCCGGCCGCGAATGATTCCGGCCCATGACATGGTCGGTGCCGGCAGCACTGTGTATCCGGGCTTCCCGATTTGGTGGATGGCACCTGTTTGGCTGGTGAACGATTCCGTCAAATCCAACGATTTCGCAGGTAAGACGATTATTCCGTTCTGCACTTCCGCCAGCTCCGATATCGGCAACAGTGCATCCACGCTCCAGAAAATGGCAGGCAGCGGTACATGGCTTACCGGGCACCGTTTCTCGGAATCTGTTTCCGAGAAGGACGTGACCGATTGGCTGATTTAGTCCAAAAACGGTATCGCCGAATAGCGAAGACATGGGGCGACCATTGTACGTTCGGCTGCAGCATTTCGTGTGCTGAATAGCAGGTCGCCTCTTCCACGCTCTTTTGAGTATCCCATCCGAATGTTTAAGCCGGCGTGGAAGTAGTAAGTGGTATGTGTGCTGTCCTGCCTGCAGGAAGACATGGCGGGCATTTTCATTATGATGAAACGTCATCAAATATCGGATTATTTCCGATAATCATTCCACGAGATGGGCTTCCCCGTATTATTTCCTGAGACGTTTGTGACGCCCCTATGTATTTGCGTGCGGGGATAGAATTGTTGACGGAAGAGAACCGTGAAAGGAATGTGCGTTGGCGAGAAATGACGGGAGTCGAAGGAGGCGGGGCGGTCTTTGCGATAGGTTGTTCGGCGATCTCAGTGCAAAAAAGTTGCGTAAGGTGTTGTTTGGCGCTGTTGCGGCAGTTGTCATTGTTATAGAGCAGTATGTGCGCAATGTGCTTGGCGACGACGCGAAGAACTGGACTATCGAATTCAAGGATGTGCAATAGTCGCCAAGCGAGAACTGGCTTACCTCACCCGCAATTGCCATCGTGGATGGCGGTGGCCAGCTGATCGCTGGATGCATCCATCGCGTATTCGGCGACACCCTGCTGCTGATTCGTGATGCGGTCGCGGTCGGCCCCGAAAAACAGCACCGAATAGGAATTCGTCACCGCCTCCGTACGGTCGGCTGCGATTGTCGGTTGCGTGGTGCCGCAGGAGATCATGATCGAGCGGTGCGAGAGCTCGTGCTTGACCATGTCCACCAGCCAAGGGCTTCGCGCGGTCTGCGTCCAATCCGGATGCGTGGTGAGCATATGCACGACATTCCTCTGCGAGCGGTCGGGCATCTGGCAGTAATACGCAGCCACGAATCCACTCGGATTCTCACCTGACTGGCCGCCGCAGTTGAATTCCATGGTCTGTTCGATCTGCACGCCCATCGTCGATGCCACGTTCGTGGCGAGCGTGTACCATCCGGCCGGATCGAGATCACCGTTGCGTTCGGGCACGGCGATCGCAGCCGCTGCGGCTTCCGCGTTATGCAGATTGCTGACCGCAGTCGAGACCTGCTGTTTCACGTCCGAGCGTAGTTTGTGCAGCGACCGTAGGTCGGCGAGCATCTCCCTCATCGATGCATACGCGCGCTGTTTGCCGTATCGGTCGATGAGCTCGTTCGCCTGCGTCGGATCGTCCACCTGCAGCAGCCATTGCGCCGCATGCTGGCTGAAATCGTCCGCCATGGCCGCGTCGACCGCGCTGAGCAGCTCCTTGGTCTGTCCGTCGAGATTATGTGCCGCCACGCGCATGCTGTCGATGATGGTGCGCTGCTGGTTGCGGTACAACAGTCCGATGATGCGTTCCTGCAGATTGTCCGACAGCAGATACTTGATCTGCTTGGCGTCGGCAAGCCGGTCGTAATCGTCCATGCACTGCTGCACGGTTTCGATGTGCGCGGCGAATCGGTCCGGATCATCCAGGCCCTGCGCGAACGTGATGCTGTCCTGCGCGGTCTGCCGGATGCCTTGCATGGTTTCGATCTGCGGCTTGACATTGCCGGCCGCTTCACTGGTGGTGGCGTGCAGGAAATTGGCGACGCCGGCGATGACGGCAAGCACGACGAGCACGCCCACGATGCGTAGGACATTCCGCCGGCTGCGTGAATTCGGGTTGTGGTACGGCATATTCTCAGACTACCTTGCTCGTGTGATGCACCGATGCTCCCATCTACCGCCGTTTGGCTCCATCCGGCCATGCGATGCCGGTGTCAGGGGAGTGCAGGACGTTCTTGTAGATGTCGTTGCGTACGTAGATTTCCGCGGAACCGCGCGATCGCTGGTCTTTCCATGGCGTGACGGTTTCGGCGATGCGTATTTTCGTGTAGTCGTTCCGGTCATAGCCGAGGGCGCTGAAGAAGAACGGCTGATAGATGGTGTCGTAGAATTCGGGTTCGCCCCATGATCTCCAGGTTTCGATGTCTTGTTTGCCGGCATAGGGGTCTATGCACCATTCCCAAGAGATGTAGCTGCGCCCTTTGTAGGCATTGGACATGAGCGTACGCTTGAAGTACGGGTCGGCGGTGACCAGTGTTCCGCTCACCCACGATGTGTAGTCGATGCAGTCCTTGCCATCGGCGCAGTAGCCGCCTTGATTGATTCGTTCCTTGACATCCGGGGACGCATTCGTGGAATTGATGCGAGTCCAGCCAGCCATCCAACGGTATTGCTCCAGATGATTGGTCTTGATGAACGAGGCCACCGTCCGGGATGAGGAATACTCGTATCGTATGTCGCATATGCTGGCGTTGATCGTCCAATACACGCTGATGAGCATGGCACCTAAAGCGAGGGCCTTCAGCGTGATGAGATAGTTGCGCGCTTTCCTCGCTCCAAGCTTGCCGATGAATCGGTCGGCCATGGTGATGCACCAGGCCGGCCAGTCGTCCGTGCTGATACGTCGCTCGTCGCAGTCAATCGCGAGCACCGCGATGAAAAATCCCAGCAGGATGCCCAGATGGTGCATGGAGAAATGCTGCGCGAACACCAAGCACATCACTGTGTATGAACTCAGCAGCAGCATTGCGTTGTGCCGGCGTCGGCTGATGTGGATGAGCGGGGCCCACATGAGGCATGACACGGTTCCCGTGTACAGCAGTGTCGACGACAGGCCGATGAATACCAGATTCGTATCCGACACCGTCGAGGTGAATAATGCTTCGGCCGGCAGCAGCAGCCAGGAATTGCAAATTTGCATCCATAGTGGTGCCGGCTGCGTCATGCCGGAGATGTCGAAATTGCCGGAATACACGTCTTTTGCGGGCATCACGTCGATCAGTATGACCACCGCCGCCGCGAGCAGCGCCAGCAGCGCGGCGAACCGTTGCCGGTTACGTATCAGCGAGTGTTCCTGCCGGACGAACCGCACCACCCAATTCGCCGCGAACATGCCTGCGATGACCAGTCCATATGAGCTGGTCAGACACAACAGCATCATGCTGAGCACTTCGCGCCACGGTTTCTCGTCACGGTTTTTCCAGTTGATGGCCACCAGCAGCATGGCCGCGACCATCAGCGCATAGGGACGCGACGCCGTACTGGTAGCACAGAAAATAGGAGAAAGGGAGGATGCCCTTAAGAACCTCAGGGAGCTTGGTCTTGAACTCCAACAGCCAGATCATAAGCGCGGCGCATGTGAGGTTGATGGTCTTCAATCCCATCTCGTACGGCACGCCAAGCTTGGCGGGTATGGCAAGCATCATCCACCACAGTGGAGGATGCCCCTCATAGTGCGGGCGCTCCAGAATCATCTCCCGCCAGGAGCAGTCGCGCGCGATGAGCCAGGCTTGTGCCTCGTCGAACCATGGTTCGTGGAAGCACATCACTGTGGCCACCACGATGACGTACGCCGCGAGCACGATGCAGTGCAGACGATGCGGCGAGAGCCAATGCCGGATTGCGTCGCATCGTGTTCTGTTGTCTGTGGCTGCTACTGTTGCAGAACTCATGTTTCCTGTTTCCCGTTGCGTTCGAAATACGAGCGATTGCTGCGTGACTTTGCGATTATTGCGTGGCCGCGCATGGACCATGGCGGTTCCGTCATATTCCATGTTGCGGAACCGCCATTGGATGCATGGGCACACCATCGCGCCAGCTGTGCCGGCCATCCTTAGAACGACTTGCGCGCGCCGCAGAGCTTCTCGAACTCCTCGCGTACCTGCACCTTCACCAGCGCGTCCTCGAATGTGATCACGCCCTTGTTCACCAGTCGCGCCAGATCCTGATCGAGCGTGTGCATGCCTTCCTTCTCGCCAGACTGCAGCACGGTCCGGATCTGATGCGCCTTGCCACTGCGAATCAGCGCGGCGACGGCAGGATTGTTGATCATCACCTCGGTTGCCGGCGCACGACCATGGCCACTGGCACGCGGAATCAGCGTCTGCACGATTACGGCGCGCAGGGTGGAAGCCACCTGCACGCGAATCTGCTGCTGCTGGTTTTCCGGATACACGTCGATCAGACGGTCCACGGTGGAACCTGCGTCCTGCGTGTGCAAGGTAGCGAACACCAAGTGGCCGGTCTCCACTGCGGTCAATGCGGTGGAGATGGTCTCCAGGTCTCGAAGCTCGCCGACTTCGATGATGTCCGGATCCTCACGCAGCGCGCGTTTCAGTGCTTCCGCGAAGCTCTTCGTGTCGGTGCCCACCTCACGCTGGCTCATCACGCAACGCTTATGCTGATGCACGAATTCGATCGGGTCTTCGATGGTGATGATATGGTCGGCACGTTCCGCATTCGCCTTGTCCACGATTGCGGCCAGTGTGGTCGACTTACCGGAACCGGTCGGGCCGCATACAAGCACCAGACCACGTGGCAACAGCGCAAGGTCGGCGATACGCGGGTCAATTCCCAGTTCCTGCGCGGTTTTGATTTCCGTAGGAATGGTACGCAACGCGGCGCATACGCCCATACGGTCGCGGTATACGTTCACGCGGAAGCGCAGCAGATCGCCAATGGCGAAGGAGATATCAAGTTCCAGATCATCTTTGAAACGTTCCATCTCTAATTCGTTGGTCATGACTTTCACTGCTTCGTACGTGTGATCCTTCGTCCACACGCTCAATCCCTTGGCGGGGCGCAGCTTGCCATCCACGCGCAGCATTGGCGGGTCGTTGATTACCAAGTGCAAATCGGACGCATTGAGCTTAACCAGCTGGCGGATGGCCGACACGAATTCGTCGTCCGCGTCCGGATGTTCGGTGCGCAGCGTCTGTTCGACCTGCTCGGCCTTGATCTTACGTTCTTCCGGAACGGCATCCTCGTCGGCGTCGTTGGTTTCAGGCACTACGAAATCCGCGAATGGCCTGGTCTGCGGCTGGGGCTGACACATCTGCTGTTGCTGTGGCTGCGGCCTTTGGAAAGCTGCGTCCTGCGGAATGTGAGTGATGGTCGGAGGCATCTGCTGCGCTGCGGTTTCGGCGATGTCGGTCTGTCGCTTAGCGAATGGTGTGGCACCCGGTACGAAGGACGGTGGATTGCTATCGATCTGCTGGATCGGACCATGCTCCTCATATGCGGGATTTTGCTGGGTCGCGTCAGTGTCCTCATCAAACTGCAGGCTGCCGGTACCGACTGGTTGACGGTCGCTTGTTGTTGGAAAAACATGCGCTTCCTGCGATTGTTGTATGGCTTGCGTAGTCTGTTGTTGAGCAACAGACTGTTCGGATGGTTGAGACTGTGAAACTGGCTGCGGGTCGGGAATTTGCACATCCTGCTGGCTTACAGTCGGCATTGAATTAAGCGAAGCGAAAATGCCCTTAAGGCTTTCATCATCTGCCTGAATCGCATTGTCGGAAGACCAATGACGTCCCTTGCGGGGATCCTCATTGAACGATGGAGTGTTGTTGGGAATGGTCACGCCTTTGAGACCGGAAAGATATCCGCCATTGTTCCACGTTTGCTCGATGGTCATCATTGTCCTTTTAATAGGTGGGTTGCTGTCTGAAAATGTCGGTCGTGCCGGCGCTTCGACGCGCCGACGCAACCGAACGTTTTATAGGTGTTTTATAAGTGCGGAGAGGTGCATAGGTGCATGTAACGTCAGGTGGAACCTACACCGTCACGCGAAGCACTTCCTCCACGGAGGTAATGCCTTGAAGCGCCTTCTGCCAACCGTCCTTACGAAGTGTGGTCATGCCTTGCTCCTTCGCCGCCTTGTCAATATCAATCGACGTGGCGCCACGGGCTATAAGATCCTCCATTGTTGAATCCACGCCCATGACCTGCTGGATGGCCACACGGCCGCTATAGCCGGTGTTGGCGCATTCTCGGCATCCTACCGGACGCCATATCGTCGGAAGAGGGGTATCTGGCATGTGTGGAACACCCAACGTCCGAAGCTCCGCTTCGGTGGCAGTATCCTGACGCTTGCACTTCTTGCACAGGCGGCGAGCCAGTCGCTGAGCCATCACCGCAGCAAGCGACGAGCTCAATAGGAACGGCTCCACACCCATTTCCGTCAAACGTGTCACTGCGCTTGGCGCATCATTGGTGTGCAGGGTGGAAAGCACCAAATGGCCGGTCAACGAAGCCTCAATAGCAATGTTGGCGGTCTCCTGATCTCGAATCTCGCCGATGAGCACCACATCAGGGTCTGCACGAAGGATCGAACGCAGAGCCGCGGCGAACGTCATACCGGCCTTGTTGTTCACCTGAACCTGATTGATGCCTCTCATACGGAATTCCACCGGGTCCTCAACCGTAATGATGTTGATTTCCGGCTTCGCCACATCGCCCAACGTGGCATACAACGTGGTCGACTTACCCGAACCGGTAGGACCGGTGACCAACACCAGACCATACGGACGGTTGTACGCCTTGGAGAACACGTCGAAATTCCGCTGGCTGAAATTCAAATCCTCCACCTTGAGATTGCCCGAAGGCGTGCTCAGGATTCGCATGACGATCTTCTCGCCCCATACCGTCGGCAGTGCGGCCACACGAAGATCCACCTTCTGACCATTGTGCTTGACGGTGATGCGGCCGTCCTGCGGCTTACGGCGCTCGCCGATATCCATATCGGACATGACCTTGATGCGGCTGATCACACCTTGGGTCATGGCTTTCGGCGCCTTTTGGAACACGTGCAGCACACCGTCGATACGGTAGCGCACGAGCAGACCGTCTTCCTGCGGTTCGATGTGGATATCGGAGCAGTGGTCGTCGATGGCCTGGTTGATGAGCAGGCTGACGAAGCGTGCCACAGGGGAGGCGTCCTCGCCGCTGTCGGATTCGAGGTCCACTTCCTTCTTGGCGGTCGCCGCGATTTCGTGCGACAGCTCGGTCAGCTCCGCGTTGGCGCGCAGGTACCGGTTGATGGCGTCCTTCACCTGAGAAGGCATCGCCACCATGGGAATGACCGGCATGCCGGTGCTGGCGGACACGTCGTCGATGGCGGCGAAGTTTTTCGGGTTGGCCATGGCCACGGTGATGCGTCCGTTGACAATGGACAATGGCAGCAGCTGGTTGCGACGGCACAGGTCGTCCGGCACCATGCTGATGACTTCTTTGTCTACTTGGTATTCGTTGAGGTCTACGAACGGTAGGCTCATGCCTTGAGCTAGCGCCATGGCATATTCGCGTTCGGTGTTTTCGTCCATGCCTTCGGTGGATGTGGGCATGGCGGGAAAGTCGCTAGTGGCGTCGCTGGGTGCAGCGGCATGGCGTGGCTGGCTCGGCGTGAAAATCTGGTTGATTTCTCCTGTGACCGGGGAATTCAAATCCATGCGCTGTGAGAAATCGCTCGGCGTGTCGTCGTTTCGATTGCGCTTGAGGAAAGGGAAACGGCTTCCCGAACCGGCGTCGCTCATAATGACCTCCTGGACCATGCGCCGGAACGCACGGTATGACTTATGGCCCTTTGCGAACACAGGTGTTTGCGGGCCTGAGAATGTTCAGTTGTTCATGGTCATGTGAGCTAACGATTGCAGTGTTGTGCACTACTACTCGCATAGTTTAGCGGCTTTGTGACTGAAACGCCAATTGTCATGTGGTGTTTGGAAGGGTGTGAAAACGTTGGCAGGGAATCGTGATACAGTACAGATATTCATGCACCGCCTTTTCTGCGGTGATTTTTCCTGTTGCCTCCGATGATGGGGTGATACTGCATGAAGGAGCTGCTCATGGAGCACAGCTGGCGTAGGGCGGTAAATGATGCCGCGACAGGGCTTGCAATACATAACGTCAAACGATTGCCGAAACGTGGCGAGTCGGGTTTCACATTGGTTGAGGTATTGGTGGCGATTGTGGTGCTGAGCATCACAGGTCTTGCCGCCGCACAGTTCGCGATTACTGCGATTCGTACTTCTTATGCCCAGCAGCAGCGTTCAGCAGCCATTGCTTTGGGTAGTGATGGTATCGAACGCATGCGCGCACAGATAGCGGATCATACTTCTGCGCCATCCTCCTATTACACGGATTTGCTGCCTGGCATGGGTGTGGATGATGTGAAGAAAGCACATGCGAATCTCACGGCAGTGGGGGCCATCACCTCACAATTCTCGGATTTGGAGGCTACGGCCACTCCGGATGCCGATACGAGCAAGTACATTCAGCCGGTGCGCACTACCACGGGCAAAGACGCCAAACATACTACATATACGGTGAACACCGTGATTGAGAAGTGCTATCGGGAAAGCGGCACCATGGATTGTAGAACCGCTTCGGAACTGGGTATTGACGGGCATGCGTCCATTAGCGGTCTTGACGGTACTCCTGACGCCTCGCTGCGATCCAGCATCCTGAGTCAGGACAACATTCCTACTAAGGGATTCACCTTTATGGCGAAAACGTATATGCCGATGGTACGCGTGGTGGTAGGCGTCACCTGGTCGGACAATATTGGCGCAGACAAAACGGCCGTGTATACCACCAATGAACTGCTGAATGTGATCGGGGCCTGAAGGAGCGGGACGGCTTATGGAAGAGAAGAACTCTGGATTCAGTCTGAATCGCCGATTATTACGTGCGCTCCGTAGGCGTGCTCGTGGTGAAGGCGGCGTTACCCTGGTGGAGATGATGGTTTCATTGTTTATTTTTGCCATTGTTTCCACCATGTTCACGGTGTCGATCGTACAATATTTGCATTCCACCACAGCCGATGCTATCCGCACCAGATCGGCTACGGAAATAGCTACATCGGTGCAGGCTCTGGACCGATATGTTCGCAATGCCGAAGGTGTGGAAGAGGCTGCCAGCGGTGACAGGTTGACTTTGGTGACCACTGATGCCGATGGGATTCGGCAATGCGCTGTGATTGAGTACACAGAGGCCACGTGGTCCGGCGGGCGAGTTGATGATTATGGTTCCGTCGTGGTAAAAACCAGACCATATGCAACCGGTGCGGGGGGAGCGTGGAGCGAGCATGCGGTGTTGACGGCGGTGATGAACAACAGTACCGCTTCAACGTCCGATGATTCGCTGTTCAAAAACAAACTGTTCAGCATGGATGGCGGTACGCGCGTGGTGCGGTATTCGCCGGTGACGGGTTCGTATGTGGGTGGCAAGCCGGTCACCTCGAACACATTGACATCGTTTACAGCTCGCAATGTGGGTTCGAGTGCTTCGGTCGACTTCAGTCAATGTCGTTGAATGACGGTGTCTGTAAGGGCTCTCCCTTGTGGGGGAGCCCTTTTTCTATACTTCCAAATACCCCCGACACGCCCGGGGGGAAATGGTTTTTTGATGAATTTTCGTCAAAACATGCTGAAAATATTTTCTGAAACACTATTGAAAATATAACTATTCCGGGGCAAACGTTTCAGACGAAGAGATACACCGGTAGACCGACGGACTCAACGCATGTTACGGAATCGGACGGTGGTGATTGTGTGAAGAGGGGTTATGCAATCGTATTGAAAGAGTTTGATTCGGGGTTGTGATGAAAACGGTGGATGAAACATCATTGGTGCGATTGATGCACTGCATCTGGTACTGCAAACGATGTCAATACGACTACGCTGAGAGTTGTTGGTTATGTGAGCCAGCCACCCCCACAAGGGGAAATAACGCAAAGAAGAATCGCTGTGGACCATCCGAAGTTGGACGGTCCCACGGTATGTCCTTCCAATTGGAAAGAAGGGTTCATTATGAAGAGCGTACGCAATGCGCTGAATCGCCGCGCCAAGGGCGAGAAGGGCTTCACCCTCGTCGAACTGCTCGTGGTCGTCATCATCATCGGCATCCTGTCCGCCGTGGCAGTCCCGATCTACCTGAACCAGCGCAAGGCCGCGTGGAACTCCACCATCCAGTCCGACGTCAAGAACGCCAGCCTCGTGGTCGAAACCGCCATGACCGCCAACAACGGGAAGTTCGACAATGGTTGGGCGGGCACCTATTCGCCCGGTAAGGCAAAGTTGGGAACTTCCGATCAGGAAATTACGGTTTCCAAGGATGTCACGATTGTCATCGCAGAGGGCGCTGACTCGAATAACTACACCATCACCGGTACGGATAGCAATAGCGGCACCAAGCAGTACACGTATGACTCCGCTAATGGCGCGATTTCTGAATCAGCCAAGGCAGCTGCTCCTGCTAAGCCGTGAGGCATATCGCTAATTGCCTGAATTGAATGTCGGGGACATCGTCCGTCCCCGACATTCGCATATCAATCGCACGTCACCATTCATCATCGATATTCATTCGGGGGAACCATGGCCGGCAATGACGCACAAGTGCAATTCCAACAGAACGGCGGCACGCGCAAATGGCGCTACCAGGGCGTCTCATTCGACGGCCAGCGTAAAGAGAAAGGCGTGGTCGAAGCGCAGACGCGCGACCAGGCCATCGAGCGCATCAAAAAACTTGGACTGTATCCGACCGACCTGACCGACACGGCCGCCGGCACCGGTCTCAACACTGAAATCAACATCAAGGCGTTCGAGAAATATCCAAGCAAAAAAGACTTCGCCGTAACGGCGCGGCAGCTCGCCACCATGGTGGCGGCTGGCGTCTCGCTGATCCGAGCCTTGAACATCGTCACCGAACAAATCGAGAACGTGAAACTCCGCAAGGCAGTGCAGGCCTGCGTGGCGCAAGTGGAAGGCGGCTCGTCCTTCTCCGAAGCCATGTCGGCGGATCCCGATTCCCTGTTCCCGCCGATCATGGTCAACATGGTTCGTGCCGGCGAGACCGGCGGCTTCCTAGACAAATCGCTGCTCACCGTGGCGGACAGCTTCGAAGCGGATGTGAGGCTCCAAGGGCAGATCAAAAGCGCCATGGCCTATCCGGTCGTGGTACTGGGCATCGCCCTGATCTTGGTGATGGTGATGCTGCTCACCATCGTGCCGATGTTCGCCAGCATGTACGATTCCATGAATGCCCAGTTGCCATTCGTGACCCAGATCCTGGTGGACCTCGGCAAAGTGATGCCCTACGTGCTTCCGATGCTGATCGTGGCCGTCGTGGCGCTGGCCATGTTCTGGAAGCGCAACCGTAACAAAGACATCATCCGCACCTGGTGGGATCCGTTCACACTCAAGGCACCGGTGTTCGGCAAGCTGGACACCAACGTGGCCCTGGCCCGCTTCTGCAATAATTTCTCTTCCATGCTCGCTTCCGGTGTGCCAATTCTCCAGGCACTTGATATCGTCGGATCGACTTCGGGCAACTATGTGATCGATTCGTCTTCGAAGCGTGTGGGCCGTTTGGTGGAACGTGGCTACCGTCTGGCCGACAGCATGAGCACCGAAAAGATCTTCCCGAACATGCTGGTGCAGATGGTGTCCATCGGCGAGGACTCCGGCGCCATCGACAAAATGCTGTCCAGCGCGGGCCGAGCGTATGACGAAGAGGCCCAATCCATGGCCAAACAGCTCACCTCGTTGCTGGAACCACTGATGATTCTGTTCCTCGGCGTGGTGGTCGGCTTCATGGTGGTGGCATTGTATATGCCGATGTTCTCCATGTTCGACGCCATCAATGGTCAGGCCTGACCTGATATCCGAGTACCCGAGCGAAACATACCTTTATATATAGGAGCAAGCATGAAACAGACCGGATTGTGGTCCAGACTCAACCGCAGGTACCGTGCGGCATTACGCGAACGCATGGGGGAGCACGGCGCCGCCATGATGCTGGCCATTCTGTTCGTGATGGTGGTGCTCACCACATCCGCTCTGGTCATGACTACCCTGCTTGCCCAGGCGATTCCTTACAAGAACAATAAGGAAAACTCCCAAGCCAACTATGCGGCCGAATCCGGCCTTGAAGTCGGCTTGAGCTATATCAATGAAAATCTGGCGAAGTTGCAAGGTTCTACGAGTCTTGATGATTTACAGAAGGTGTTGCCTGCCGTTGATGCTGATATGAACGACAGTTCCAAGGATGGTGAATTTGCCAAATATGATGGCGCATCCGTATTGTTGAATCATGTTGCTTTGAATAAGACGGTAAAAACATCGGATACGGCTTCATATACGCCAGATGACCTGTCCTATCGTGTGCGCATCAATTTCTACGACGCCAATCCGGATGACGCATCGGCGGAGATGATCGGCTCTCCATCCGATCTGAAAAACCTACAGTATGCCGAAGTGGTGGCCACGGGCTTCATCAACCGGTATAAGGACGGCCGTACAGCAGGCAACACCAAAAGCCCGCAGGCCATGAAGCGTGCGGTATGCAGGATCGAAGCCAAAACGGACTCCACCACCACGAACCATTCCAGCACCCTGGGCGTCGGTGGCCGCATGGGCATGGGTTTTTATGCCGCGGCGCCCTACAACAGGCTCGATTCGCAGTTCGTATGGGTACCCGTGGATTATGATGGCGTGTCCATCGGATCCGATCCAACCGGCGAAGTTAAATTCTCCGGCACGGTGGATTCCGGACACACCAATACCAGCCAGCTGTCCGATGGCACTGCGACGTTGAATCCAGTGAACCGCACCTGCATGCTGGCCACCACCATTCCGGTTACCAACGAGAAGAAAAGCATTGCCGAGAACCTCGATTTAAGCAAATCGCCTCAAGCCGGTTCTGGGCTGGTGGTATTGCCCGCCGCATACAACGCGGGAGGTGACACCTACCAATATACGGAGGAATGCCGTGCTGACGGTGCGTACTCCTCATTGAACACGTGGGTGTACTACAAGGACAATTCCATCCGTCTGGCCTCGAATATGGGATTGTGCGTCACCGGCGTGAGCATCGATGACACCGACGGCAAGACTCCAGCCACCTTGCAGCCATGCGGCACATCATACGGAGTCCACTTCCAAGGCGATTATTATACGGATCCGAATAAGGTTGCGCAGCAGACGGAGAAGAACGACCCGAACAGTCTGCTCAACAAATACCAGAAATGGAACTTCTACAACGGGTTCATCAACGCCGGATACTGGAACGAGCTGACGGGCGATGTCAGTGCGCAAGCAGCGTCATATGATTCCGCTCTGCCTGAAAGCAAGGGATATGCCGTAGCCGGCGTGCAGAGCGGCAAAAAGACCAAGTTCCAACGTCTGGAAGTCACCCATTACGGCGGTAGCCCACAAGACAGTGGCGATCCGCATTTTGCGGGCGGCAATATCAAAGCCACCCCCTACAGTCAGGCGTATATGGTGTCGCAATGGACCTATAACTTCAGCGATTCCTACTTTTCGAACGGTGCCGACATGCAGGATGCCACCGCATCCTTCAGCCAAGCAGGCGAAGCGGGATACGGCACCAATCAGATGGTGAACTCCGCATCCGGATTCTGCATGGTGATGGACGGCAACGACGTATACGCCGACACCTGCGACGTGCATAGTGCGGACTTCGACGCGAAATGCTACCAGAAGACGATCATGGGGCAAGGCAGCGATTTCATCTCGACCTCTCACTGTTCGACCGCCGACAAGGAGAACTTCAACTTCATATCCGACCGCGTCTCCTATACCGAAGATGCCAGCGCCGATGGCACTGGCATCGACACCACCATAGCCCTGCACGACACCAACGGCAACACGAAGTACCTGCATGTTTCCGGCAGTAAGGTGTCGTTGACCGATAATCCAAGTGACGCCACAAAGTTCCGCCGATATAACGAGCACAACACCTCGAAAGCGGTGAGTTACGGCGGCAAGACGCAGTATCCATGGGCTGGCACTTTCCAAACCAGCGAAGGCATGTGCCTGACGGAAATCTATCCGGGAGACTATGTGGAAAGCAATGGGAAGAAAGACCGTCAATACAATCGCTCAGACGGTCATTCCATGCTGAAAATGGTTTCATGCGGAACCGATCGTGACGTGCGTGGGCGACTGGTGAAATCGCAGGCATGGAACGCTTCAGTGAATTATGGTGATGCCGGATCGGCCGGTAGCATTACTTGGACAACGACAACGACCACCGTATCTATCCCTACCAGTACCTATTTCTCAGCGGTTGTGGACTCCACCGTCACATCCAGAAAGTGGTGAACGGCATGGATATAGTGAATGATGTTCCTACCGTGGTGATACTGCTGGTGGCCTCGCTGATCATCGGCTGTATCTTCGGATCTTTCCTGAATGTAGTGATATGGCGCGTGCCGAACCACATAAGCATCACCAATCCGAAACGTAGCTTTTGTCCGAAATGCGAATCGCCAATCGCTTGGTATGACAATATTCCCATCTTTTCCTGGTTGGCACTCGGCGCGAAATGCCGACACTGCAAAGAACCGATTGCCGCACGATATCCGCTGGTCGAATCGCTTGGCGGACTGTCCTTCCTTGCCGTAACCGCAGGTGGACTGTTCGGCGCATACCCGTTATGGGCACTACCCGTGCTGTACGTGTTCGCATGCGTGTCCATCGTCATAGCGTTCATCGACTTGGACCACCATCTCATCCTCAACGTAGTGCTACTGCCGACGCTTATCGCAACGGTGTTGCTGCTGGTTGTGGCATCGTTTGGCATAGGGGAGTGGAATCGTCTTGGTCGCGGAGCGCTCTGCGCGCTGATTCTCTTCGTGTTCTATTTCGTACTCTCACTCATCTGGAAAGGTGGCATGGGAGACGGCGACATCAAACTCGCGTTCATTCTCGGATTGCTGCTTGGCTGGCTTGGCTGGCCGCAATTCATCATTGGATCGTTCGCCGCGTTCTTCATCGGCGGTGCCATCAGCTTGGTATTGCTGGCCAGCAAAAAGGTCGACCTTCATGGAGGCATCCCCTTTGGGCCATCCATGCTGCTCGGCGCATGGCTTGGCATTTTCGCCGGCGTACCAATCGCCACACTATACCTGCAACTCACCGGACTTGCGTAACGCATCCGCATACAAGACCCATATATATATAAGGAGAGACCATGAGAGCAATAACGGCGCTGTCGATTGCGAGCGACGCCATACGAGCGGCGGTCATAGCCGACCCCTATACGGATTCGCCGACCATCAAACACTTCCAGGCGCTTCCGCTGCCCGTTGGAGCTGTGGTGGATGGCGAAGTGGTGGACGCCGAAGTGGTCACCGGTCTACTGAAAACGTTGGTGCAACGCTTCAAGTTCCCGCGTGAGAACACCATACTCGTTTATTCGAGCCGTCGTATGGTGTTCCGTGAGGCGGACTTCCCCTACATGTCCCTAGCTGATTTACGCTCAACCCTGCCATTCCAGGCCAAAGGCATGATTCCATTGCCCATTGAGGAATCCGAACTTGACTTCGTGCCGTTGTCTGTAGTGGATGACGAGCAGAACGGCAAGCAGCTTCATGGCATTCTCGTAGCCACTCTGCGCGGTGGTCTGGAAAAAACTGCGTATACCGCAGAAGAAGCGGGTTTCGTGATCACCTCCATCGACGCCGGTCCGTTCGCGTTGGCCCGCCTGTTCAGCGACACCAACCAGGCGCAGACCGAAGCGGTGGTCAACATCAACGGCAACTGCACCGACGTGATCGTGCTCAATAACGGAAAACCCGCCTATATGCGCGTCGTGCCGTCCGGTGCCGACGACGTGTCCGACGCCATCGCCAATGCGCTGAGCATCTCCTTCGAAGACGCGGAACGCATCAAAAACCAGATTGGTCTGCAAAATGTGACCGGTGACGAACGTCTCGAAAAAGCCGAGGAAGTCATTCGTGAAACCACGGCGCAGCTCATCGTCGGTATTCGCAATACGTTGAACATGTACGACGTCGACCATGCGGACAGCACCATCAGCGGCATCATCCTCACCGGTACGGGTGCGCGACTCATTGGTCTGCCCCCAGTGTTGGCAAGCTCCATCAACAAGATGGTGCGCATTGGCGATCCGTTCATCCGCTTCAAGCTGTCCAAGGAAGTCGAACGTCAGAACATTGTGGCGCACGCGGTCGATTTAGGCGGGGTGCTGGGACTGGTCATCGGAAAGAAGCCGAGGTGAGTGTGATTATGAAACTTGATATGAAATCCAAGAAAAACAAGGCCAACTCCCACCGTGGACGTGGCAAGGAAATCGCCTATCCGGACACTTCGGACGGTCAGAAGGGCACCCTGCTATCCATGAACGTCTCCGATATCAGCAATGCGTTGAAGGCGGGCGGTATCGGCAAGCGTAGCACCGCGCCGGAAAACCCAGCCGACTGGACCATGCGCGCTAACCTGATTCCGCGTTCCATCGTCGGATTGAATCGCGATCGAGCCATCAAATACCTGTTAACGTATGTGCTGATCGGCGTGCTCATTGTATCTTTGGTGGTCAGCGTGTTCATGTTCGCCCAATCCACATGGGCGGACCATCGTGTGGAAGTGGCTCAACAGAAGACCATTTCCCTGCAAAAGGAGAAAGCGCAGTTCAAGGATGTCGAAGACACGTTGAATTCGCTGGACGATGCGCAGAAGGCGAAGATTGCCATGCTGTATGACGAAATGGACTGGATGAAGGTCGCCGATTCGCTGAACAGCTCGCTTCCGGAAGGCGGCCAGTATACGAATCTGGAACTCAAAAGCTTCCAGATCGCTTCATCGAACAATTCGTCCTCATCCTCCGACAATACGTCCACTGTGTGGTCTGGTAACGGCGTGATTTCCGCGGACTTCACCATCGAATCGCCGAATTTCTACTCGGCCAAGGACTTTATCAACAATTTCGCCTCGATCCCCACGTACAAGACGGGTTATGTGAGCTCTATTACCAAGAATGACAGTGAAGGTGGCACCACCTACACGTATACCGGAACGATTTCACTGGTGATGGACGGCAACACCACTTCGCGAAGCGACAACTCAGCAGGCGCGACCCAGGCCAACCGTGATTTGCTCGCCAAGCTGCGCGCAAGCCTCGACAAGGCTGCGTCCGGACAGTCTGATGCTTCTGCCAACCAGTCGACTGACACCTCATCCGATGCCAGCGGATCGTCTAACTGATAAGCAGGAGGAAACATGAACAAGCATAAAATCGCATGGATCGCACTGGCCGTCGGCATCGTAGTGGTGCTGATGTTGACATGGCTTGTAGGCGTATCTCCGCGTCTTACACACATTAAGGAAGCCGACGCGCAGACTGCGCAGATCGAAGAAAGCAACAAGAAAACGCGTGACCAGATTGAAACGCTGCGTATGGCGAGCGAGACGATCGGCCTGCAGAAGGATCGTTTGCGTCAGCTGCAGCGCCAGATTCCTGACGGCTATAACCAAAACGAATTCATCGATTCGTTGAATGCCGCTGCTGATGGTGCGGGCGTCTCCATCCAGTCTGTGACCTTCGATGAGGCCACCACCGCTGAAGTGCCGTCCGAAATGCAGGGAACCATCAAAGCCGGCCGGCTTGTGCAGGTTCCGGTGAGCATTACTGCGAATGGCAGCTATGATGCAATGCGTGGCTTCGTTCAGGCCGTGCAGGGCATCAACCGTATTGCCGTTCCTGAAGATGTGACGTACACCCTTGATAAGGGCGGCGACGCCACCAAGAACAACGTGACCATCAATTGTAAAATCTGGTCGCTGCTGCTTAACAATGACACCGTCGAAGACGAGAACGTTACCAAGCAGTGACAAACAATACATAAAGAACGATTCTCTCCTTATCCATTACATGGGGCCTTCCGCATTCGCGGGAAGCCCCTTATGTATCTTCACATATTCTTATGTGTTTTCATTCGGTTCTTGCATCAATTTGCCGTTCATCCCCATCGGAAATCACGTAACTTGCCATGCCGTGAAACTGTCAGGCAAAACTGTCAGCATGTGACGGTAGGCTTTGCGCTTGTAAAGACCCCAAACCATTCAATCCAGAAGGTGCATTGTGGCTGTATCCAAACTCGATGAAGTCGTATCCCTTGCCAAGCGTCGTGGCTTTGTTTTTCCCGCCGGTGAAATCTACGGCGGAACCCGTTCCGCATGGGATTACGGTCCGCTCGGCGTGGCGCTGAAGGACAATATCAAGCGCGAATGGTGGCGCTCCATGGTCGTCACCCGTGGCGACGTGGTGGGCGTGGACACCTCCATCATCCTGCCGACCCCCGTGTGGGTGGCTTCCGGCCACGTGGCCGTCTTCAACGATCCGCTGGTCGAGTGCCTCAACTGCCATAAGCGCCAGCGTTCCGACAAGCTTGAGGAATCCTACGCCGAGAAGCATGGAGACAAGCTGCCGGAGAACGGCATGGCCGACATCGTGTGCCCCGACTGCGGCACCCGCGGCAAGTGGACCGAACCGCGCGACTTCAACATGATGCTGCGCACCCACCTCGGCCCGGTCGAGGACGAGAACAGCCTGCACTACCTGCGTCCGGAGACTGCACAGGGCATCTTCGTGGACTTCAAGAACGTGATGACCTCTTCCCGTTCCAGGCCGCCGTTCGGCATCGCCAACATGGGTAAGTCCTTCCGTAACGAGATCACCCCGGGTAACTTCATCTTCCGCACCCGTGAGTTCGAGCAGATGGAGATGGAGTTCTTCGTCACGCCCGGCACCGATGAGGAATGGCACCAGTACTGGATCGACGCCCGCACCCGCTGGTACATCGACCTCGGCGTCAAGCCGGAGAACCTGCGCCACTACGAGCATCCGAAGGAGAAGCTGGCCCACTATTCGAAGCGCACCGTCGACATCGAATACAAGTTCGGCTTCCAGGGCTCCGATTGGGGCGAGCTCGAAGGCATCGCCAACCGTACCGACTTCGACCTGTCCGCGCACGCGGAGCACTCCGGCGAGGACCTGAGCTACTTCAACCAGGCCACCGGCGAAAAGTACGTGCCGTACGTCATTGAGCCGGCCGCCGGCCTGACCCGTTCCCTCATGTGCTTCCTCGTCGACGCCTACGACGTGGACGAGGCTCCGAACACCAAGGGCGGCGTGGACAAGCGCACCGTCCTGCACCTCGACCCGCGTCTGGCTCCGGTCAAGGCCGCCGTGCTGCCGCTGAGCAAGAAGCCGGACCTGCAATCCGTGGCCCAGAAGCTCGCCGCCGACCTGCGCCAGAACGAGTGGATGATCGACTACGACGAGGCCGGCGCGATCGGCCGTCGTTACCGTCGTGAAGACGAGATCGGCACCCCGCTGTGCGTCACCGTCGACTTCGACACCCTCGACGACCAGGCCGTCACCATCCGTGAACGCGACACCATGCAGCAGGAGCGCGTCAGCCTCGACAAGGTGGCCGACTACATCGCCGAGCGTATCGGCGAGAAGCGCGTCAGCGTGCCGCAGATGCCGGTCGAAATGGGCGGCGAGGCTTGGCCTGAGTCCGTCAAGATCGCCGAAGCCGGTGGCCTGTACTGATCGCCCCGAATCGGTCATATTGAACGGAACAAGTCTGACCTATGCCAGATAGCATTGTGAATGCCTACGAGGAATCCGACGTGCTCGACCCGCGTACCGACGCGGAACGGCCGTCGGTTCCTCCCGTTATAAAGCCCGTTGATCTGGGTCCGGTGCACGTCGAAACGCCGGTGGTGCTTTCGCCTATGGCGGGCGTCACCAACTGGCCGTTCCGCGTGATCTGCGAAAGCTACGGTCCCGACGGTCTGTACGTGGCGGAAATGATTACCGCGCGCGCATTGGTGGCCCGCAATCCGAAAGCCCTGCGCCTATGCCGTTTCGCACCCAGCGAGAAGATTCGCTCGCTGCAGCTGTACGGCGTCAATCCCTCGATTGTGGAGCAGGCCGCGAAAATCGTCATCGACGAGAACATGGCCGACCATGTCGACCTCAACTTCGGCTGCCCGGTGCCCAAGGTGACGCGTCGTGGCGGCGGTTCCGCGCTGCCATGGAAGACGGACCTGTTCCGTGAGATCATCCAACGTGTGGTCAAGGTGTGCGACGCGGCCAACGTACCAGTCACGGCCAAAATCCGCGTCGGCATCGACCATGAACACGAGACGTTCCTCGAAGCCGGGCACATCGCGCAGGAGGAAGGCTGCAAGGCCGTCACCCTGCACGCGCGCACCACCGCCGAATATTACGGTGGGCATTCCAATTGGTCCCGCATCGGCGAGCTGGTTTCCGAGCTTGATATTCCCGTCTTCGGCAACGGGGATATTTGGGGTGCCAACGACGCGTTGGCGATGGTCGCCGAAACCGGTTGCGCGGGTGTTGCGATCGGCCGCGGCTGCCAAGGCCGTCCATGGTTGTTCGCCGACATCAAGAACGCGTTCGCCGGCAGTGACGAGCGCGTCGACCCCACGCTGGGCGACGTGTGCCGCGTGATCGAACGGCATGCCGAACTGCTGACCGAATTCTATGATGGCGACGAGCGGATGGCCGTGCATGACCTGCGCAAGCACGTCGCGTGGTATCTGAAGGGCTTCCCCGTGGGCGGTTCCACACGCCGTGCGTTCATGGAATGTGAAAATCTTGAGGATGTCCGGCGCGAGATAGGCAGACTTGACCCGAACATTCGGTTCCCAGAACGCATCGCCGACAAGCCAAGGGGGCGCGTGCGCTTCGCCAAAAAGGTGCATCTGCCTTACGGATGGTTGGAATCCCGGGAAACCACGCACGAGGAGCGTGAGGCGCTGTTCGGGGATGACCCGATGGATGCCAGCTACTAAAGCCCGTCACGCATGTTCGAAGAGCCGTGTACAAATGACTGAAGGGGTCAACGCAGGCAGAATGAACATGCTGACAGCAAAAAAGTGAAAAAACGGTGGTACACGCCTGGAAAAGTGCGCGTATCATCGGCGCGATTGCGATAGAGTTGTTCATATACGTGAGTGAACAGGAGACAATGGTGAGCGAGATTGCCCAGACTGACAATTTCAACGACAAGACCAACATCAAGGTCGTCGGTGTCGGTGGAGCCGGAGGCAACGCTGTCAATCGCATGATTGCGGAGGGTCTTCAAAGCGTCGAATTTATTGCGATCAACACTGATGCAAAGGATCTGCTGCGATCCGACGCCGATGTCAAGATCTCGCTGAACGATGCCTCCAGCCGTGGTCTGGGCGCTGGCGCCGACCCGGAAAAGGGTGCCAAGGCGGCGCAGGATCATCAGTCCGACATCGAAGAGGCGCTTAAGGGCTCCGACATGGTGTTCGTCACCTGCGGTGAGGGCGGTGGCACCGGAACCGGCGCCAGCCCGATCGTGGCACGTGCGGCCCACCAGCAGGGCGCGCTGACCATCGCCGTGGTGACCCGTCCGTTCAGCTTCGAAGGTCCGCAGCGTTCCGCTTCCGCCGCGCTCGGCATCGAGAACCTGCGCAAGGAAGTCGACGCGCTGATCGTCATTCCGAACGACCGACTGCTGGAACTGTCTGACCGCACCATTGGCATCGTCGACGCGTTCAAGACCGCCGACACCGCACTGCTGGCCGGCGTGCAGGGCATCACCGACCTGATTACCTCGAATTCGTACATCCACGTTGATTTCAACGATGTCAACGCGATTCTGCGTGGTGCCGGCACCGCGCTGTTCGGCATCGGTTCCGCTCGGGGAGAGGACCGCGCCACGCAGGCCGCGGAAATCGCCATCAGCTCGCCGCTGCTGGAGGAAAGCATCGAGGGTGCGCATGGCGCACTGATCAACATCGCCGGTCCGACCGACCTGAAGCTGCAGGAAGCCGCAGCCGCGGTCGCGCTGGTGCAGAAGGCCATCCATCCGGAAGCGCAGATCATCTGGGGCCTGTCCCTGGACGACGCCTACGGCGACGAGGTGCGTGTCACCGTCATCGCGGCAGGTTTCGATGCCAATTCTAAGAAGCCCGACCAGCCGGCCGAAGAAAAGCCGGCCGCGGCCAAGGAAAACACGGTACCGCTGTCCGCGTTGTCCGCCGGCGTGCAGGCTCCCGCCCAGCAGCCGCAGCCGGTGCAGACTCCGGCGGTGCCGCAGGTGCAGCCGCTGTCCAGCTACATTCCGTCCACTCCGGACCAGAACGTCGCCTCGTTCGACCAGACCACCGAGCATGAAGTGGTTTCGGCTAACGATCCGGGCGACCTCGATATTCCGGATTTCCTGCGCTAAAGTCAACGCGTAGACGCGAAAGGAACATACATGGCAGGTTTCATGAAGAACGCGATGTCGTACTTGGGAATGTCCGACGTCGCCGAGGGCGAGGATGATTTCGAGGATGACGTCGACACCGGCGAGACCTCGTTCGATTCGGATCATTCCGTCACCCCGATGCCTTCCTCTTCGGCTTCCGCTTCCACGCCGTCCGCTCCGCGTGAGCAGTCCAACCCGTTCCAGGGGGGTAGAGTGAGCCGCATCACCACCATCCATCCGAAGACCTATGACGATGCGCAGATGGTCGGTCGCGCCATTCGTGACGGCATTCCGGTGGTGCTGAACCTGACAGGTGTGGCCGAAGCCGTGGCATACCGCATCGTCGACTTCTCCGCCGGTGTGGTGTTCGGCGTGCGCGGCTCCATCGAACGTGTCACTCCGCGCGTGTTCCTGCTGAGCCCGGCCCAAGTGAACATCAAGGTCGAGGAGCCTGAAGACAAGGGTCCGGCCCACGACCTGTTCGCCGACTGAGCCGTGTAGCACAGAGCAAGCACAAATCAGACGATTATGCCCCCACCGAAAGCGGGGGCATCTTGTTATGCGCGCTTGATACAGTTGCAACGTGATTCTCTCGGTAATTGGTAGCGTCGTCCATTTTCTGGTCAACGCCTATATCCTGGTGCTGTTCGTCCGCATGATTCTCGACTGGGTGTTGGCATTGTCGCCGACGTGGCGGCCAAGCGGAATCGTGGCCTCGTTGTTCGACGCCATCTACCAGCTGACGGAGCCGCCGTTAAGGTGGTTGCGGCAGTATATTCGTCCCGTTCCGCTCGGACCGATCTATTTTGACGTCGCGTATCTTGTGCTTTATTTCGTTCTTGTGGTCATTGATTTCCTTATTTAGCACCTCTAAAAAACCGTTTTTCCGCAAAATATCTATGGTTTCGTGCTAGAGTCGAACACTGAAAGCAACAACAGTAAGGCATCAAGCCCAAAGCGAGGTGTAAGGATTTATGGCTCTGTTGACGCCGAAAGATATTAGGGAGCATACTTTCCAGACCGTAAGGTTCAAGGAAGGCTATGACGTCGATGAAGTCGATGACTTCCTCGATCAGGTAACCGAGACGGTGGAAGCCCTTGGCAAGCAGGCAGTTGCCGGCGGACAGGCCACGCAGTCTCTTGGCCCGGATGTCGCAGGACTCAATTCCAAGATTTCCGAGTTGAATGCTCAGATCCAGTCCCTGCAGCAGGAGAACGCGACGCTGAAGTCCGCCTCCGAGCAGGCAGCTGGTGCGGGAGACCAAGCCGCTCAGGCCGCTCAGGCCGCGGCCGCCAAGCTTTCCGAGGCAGAGGAAAGCAATCGTGCGCTGTCTTCCCAGAACGAGCAGCTCAAGGGGCAGATCGATCGTCTGTCCGCGCAGGTCGATCAGCTCACCGCCCAGGCAGCCGAAGCGGCCGGTCAGGCCGACCTTGGCGAGCAGCTTACCGCCGTGCAGCACGAGCGTGACACGTTCCGCGCACAGACCGAGGACCTGTCCCGTCAGCTGGCATCGGCCCAGGAGCAGGTGGTCGTGGCTCAGCGTCAGAAGGAGCAGATCGATCAGCTCACCGCAAAGCTTCAGGAAGCGCAGGACCAGGTCGCTCAGGCCCAGCAGCTCACTCAGGAGCATGCTGCCCAGTCCCAGCAGCAGGATGCCCAGGTGAAGCAGCAGGCCATGCAGATCCAGCAGCAGGATGCCCAGGTGAAGCAGCAGGCCATGCAGATCCAGCAGCTTGCCCAGCAACTGAAGGATTCCCAGATTCGCGAGGCACAGCTGCGCGAACAGGTCGCCAAGTCCGAGCCGAGCACCGAAACCGGCAGCCTGCAGAAGATCGCAGGTGCCGCGGCAAGCGCCAATACCGAGCCGGAGCGCGCCACCGCCATGCTGACGCTGGCCATGCAGCTGCACGACCAGTACGTCGACAAGGGCAAGGCCAAGGCCAAGGAGATCACCGAGGAAAGCCAGCGCAAGTACGAAGAGATCATCGGCAGCGCCAACGACTACTCCAACCGCACTCGTTCCGAGGCTGACCAGTACTCCACCGACACCCGCGCCAACGCCGACAACTACCTGTCCGGCAAGACCCAGGATGGCGATGCCTATCTGGCACAGAAGCAGCAGGATGGCGATGCGTACCTGAACCAGAAGACCGAGGAGGGCGACGCCTACCTTGCGCAGAAGACCGAGGAAGGCAATGCCTATCTGGCCGGCAAGCAGCAGGATGGCGACGCTTATCTGGAGCAGAAGCAGCAGGAAGGCGACGCCTACTTCGCGCAGAAGCAGGAAGAGGGCGACGGCTACCTGGCTCAGAAGACCCAGGACGCCGACACGTACTTCTCCGACAAGCACACCGAGGCCGACAACTACGAAGCCGAAGTGCAGAAGCGCGCCTTCGACTACGATTCGAAGACCCGTACCGCTGCCGACGACTACGCCCAGCAGGTCCGCGACAACCTCGAGACCCAGACCAAGGTCATCGAAGGCAACATCAAGGGCCTCAAGCAGTTCGAAACCGAATACCGTGCACGACTCACCGACTTCCTCGGCCAGCTCGTCAACCAGGTGTCCGATACGAACAACTACGACCAGGACCCTCAGGACAACAACGACTGAGATTAGCCTGTGTCTGACATCATGAAGAATGATCAAAGACGGCTGCGCGACCGCGTGGCCGTCTTTGCGTGTATTGCGATCGCGACGATCGCGATTGACCAGCTCACCAAGATGTGGGCTTTGTCCGCATTGGCCGATGGCCGTACCATACGCGTGATTCCCGGCCTGCTTTCGTTGACATTGGTGCGTAATCCAGGCGCCTCGCTCGGCATGGGCTCCGGCATGACGTGGCTGATTTCCCTGCTGGCGATGGCGGCCTGCGTGGCGTTGGTCGTACTTGCCGTCCGCACCATTTCCATGAAATGGACGGTGCTGTTCGCCTTCGCCTTCGCAGGAGCGTTCGGCAACCTCATCGACCGCGTCATCTACGCGGAAGGGTTCCTCAACGGCAAGGTCGTGGATTTCCTGAACTACGGATGGTCCATCGGCAACGTGGCGGACATCTTCCTCATGCTCGCGGGCGTTGCGGCGGTGCTGCTGCTGTTCCTCGGGGAACCGTTCAGCCAAAAGGACCTTGACGAGGCCAACGGCAAGACGCTTGGTGATGATGCGAACGCAACCGACGACGGGGCGAAAGCAGCATGAGCCGTCTCGTACCCGCTCCCGACGCGCTCGTCGGCAAACGATTCGACGTCGCGGTCGCCAAAATGCTTGGCATTTCCCGGGCCAAGGCGGCCGACCTCATCGAAAGCGGACAGGCGCGCGTGCTCGGCAGGGACATTTCCAAATCGTCGACCCTGCAGGCAGGCGAAACCGTAGAATTCGACATCGTCGAGGAACGGTCCGAACCGGAACCGATCGCCCATGACATGGCCGTCGTCTATGAGGACGACGATGTGGTCGTGGTGGACAAGCCGGTCGGCGTCGCCGCGCACGCATCCGTCGGATGGACCGGTCCGACGGTGCTTGGCAGCCTGATCGACAGGGGAGTGCACATCACGTCATATGGCGCGGCAGGTCGTCAAGGCATCGTGTCACGACTCGACGTGGGCACATCGGGACTGATGCTCGTATGCAAGTCCGATCTTGCGTACGTGGAGATGCGCCGGCAGTTCGCCGAACATGAGGTCGTCAAAACATATCACGCACTCGTGCAGGGCAATCTCAAAGAAGACAAAGCCACCATCGAAGCGCCGATCGGACGCGCCAAAGTCTCCGACTTCCGCTTCTGCGTGACACCGGCCGGCAAAGAGGCCATCACGCATTGGGACGTGATGGAACGTTTCGGCGAAGCCACGCTCGTATCCGTGAACCTGGAAACCGGCCGCACCCATCAGATCCGCGTGCATTTCTCATCCATCGGGCATCCGTTGGCGGGGGACGCCATGTACGGCGCGAATCCGCAGCTGAGCGAGGCGCTTGGCCTTGAACGGCAATGGCTGCACGCCATGCAATTGGAATTCCGCCATCCGCGTACGCACGTGTGGACCACGGTGAAATCGCACTATCCCGCCGACCTGCAGCATGCGCTTGACGTGATGCGCGCACGGCACGCCGACCAGTCCCTATAAAAGTGTGGCCGGACGGCCAGAAACGACTCCACGCCGTCATGAAGCCCAGCTAAATTGGAACGCATGGCTACTTCCGCAAATTTCGTGCAACTGCATAATCACACGCATTATTCGCTGCTCGACGGCGCATCGAAAATACCGGATCTGGTCAAGCGCGCCAAGGAACTGGGCATGCCGGCCGTCGGCATCACCGACCACGGCAACATGCATGGCGCGTATGAGATGTGGAGCGCCGCGGTCAACGCCGGCATCAAGCCGATCATCGGCATCGAAGCCTATGTGACGCCGGAAACCGCACGTCAGGACCCCACCCGTGTGAGCTGGGACACCAACTGGAATCCGGATCTGGATCCGCTGCATCGCCGCCGTAACCCGGATGATGTGTCCGGCGGCGGTGTCATCACCCACCTGACCATGTGGGCAGAAAACGACGAAGGCCTCGTCAACCTCATGAAAGCCTCCACCGACGCGAACCTTGAAGGCCGAGTCATGCGCTATCCGCGTATGGATAAGGAAATCCTCGCCAAATATTCGAAAGGCATCATCGCCTCGTCCGGCTGCCCGTCGGGCATCATCCAGACTCGTCTGCGCCTGGGCCAGTTCGATGACGCGTTGCGTGCCGCCGGCGAATTCCAAGACATTTTCGGCCGCGATAATTTCTACATCGAATTCATGGACCACGGCCTGAAAATCGAAAAGCAAGTGACCGACGGGCTGCTCGACATCGCAAAAAAGCTCAACGCGCCGCTGCTGGCCACCAACGATTCCCATTACACGCGTGCCGAAGACGCCGGCGCGCAGGACGCCATGCTGTGCATCAACTCCGGCTCCACGCTGGACGAGCCGGGCCGATTCAAATTCGACGGCACCGGCTACTACATCAAATCCGCCGAGGAAATGCGCGAACTGTTCAAAGACCTTCCCGAAGCGTGCGACAACACGTTGGAGATCGCCGAACGCTGCAACGTCATGTTCGACGATCATGAAGACGGCGCGTTCATGCCGCAATTCGACTGTCCGGAAGGCTGGGACGAGACGTCGCTGTTCCTGAAGAAGGTCGAGGAAGGCCTGGAACGCCGGTACAACGGCAAGCCGTCGCTCGAAGTGCTGCGGCAGGCCGACTACGAATGCGGCGTGATCTGCCAGATGCAGTTCTGCGGCTACTTCCTCGTCGTGGCCGACTACATCAACTGGGCGAAGGCCCACGGCGTGATGGTGGGGCCGGGCCGTGGCTCCGCCGCAGGCGCCATGGTCGCGTATGCGATGGGCATCACCGAACTTGATCCGCTTGAACACGGTCTGATCTTCGAACGATTCCTCAATCCGGAACGTGTCTCACTGCCTGATATCGACGTCGACTTCGACCCGGACGGTCGTGGACGCGTGCTCGACTACGTGGGTGAGAAATACGGACGTGACAAAGTGGCGCAGTGCGTGATCTACGGCACCATCAAAACCAAGCAGGCGCTGAAGGACTCCGCCCGCATCATGGGATACGACTTCTCCGTCGGAGACAAGATCACCAAAGCCCTGCCTCCCGCACAGACCGGCGGCAAGGACATTCCGCTGCACGACATCTTCGACCCAAGCGCGAAACGATACGCGGAAGCACGCGAATTCCGCGAACTGTACGATTCCGACCCGGACGCGAAACGCATCACGGACGAGGCGATGGGCATCGAAGGTCTGATTCGTCAGACCGGTGTGCACGCCTGCGCCACCATCATGGGCAGCGAGCCGATCACCAACACGTCGCCGCTGCTGGAACGTACCGACGGCACCGTCACCACCACGCTCGAATACCATACGTGCGAAACGCTCGGTCTGGTCAAGATGGACTTCCTCGGACTTTCCAACTTGACGGTGATCCGAGACACCCTGAACAACATCGAGGCGAACGGCAAGGAACGCATCGACCATACGAAGATTCCGCTGGACGACCGCCCCACCTACGACCTGCTGTCCCGTGGCGACACGCTCGGCGTGTTCCAGCTCGATTCCGACGGCATGCGCTCGCTGCTGAAAACGTTGAAGCCGAACAACTTCAACGATATTTCCGCACTGATCGCGCTGTACCGTCCAGGTCCGATGGATATGGATTCGCACACCAACTATGCGAAGCGCAAGAACGGTCTGCAGAAGATCACGCCAATCCACCCCGAAGTGGCCGAACCGCTTAAGGAAGTGCTCGACGAGACCTACGGTCTGATCGTCTACCAGGAGCAGGTGCAGTCCGCGGCGCGAATCCTCGCCGGCTATTCGCTGGGCAAGGCAGACGTGCTGCGTCGAGCGATGGGCAAGAAGAAGCCGGAAGTGCTGGCCAAGGAGAAGATTCCGTTCTTCGCCGGCATGAAGGAGCATGGATATTCCGAAGAGGCCGCGCAGGCCGTGTGGGACATCCTCGTACCGTTCTCCGGCTACGCGTTCAACAAGGCGCATTCGGCCGCATACGGTTTGATCTCCTACTGGACCGCGTATCTGAAAACGCATTATCCGGTGGAGTTCATGGCCGCCCTGCTGCAAGGCGCCAGCACGAACAAAGACAAGACCGCGCTGTACCTGGGCGAGGCGCGACGCATGGGCATCCAGGTGCTTTCTCCGGACGTGAACGAGTCGGTGTACGAGTATTCGGCAGTCGGCGACGTCGTGCGATTCGGCCTCGGCGCCATCCGCAACGTCGGCAAGAACGCGGTCGATGCGATCATCGCGGAACGTGAGAACGGCCACGGCAAGTACGTGAACTTCACCGATTTCATCAAACGCGTGCCGTTGGAGGCGCTGAACAGGCGATTGGTGGAATCGCTGATCAAGGCCGGCGCGTTCGACTCGATCGACCCGAACCGTCGTGCGCTGTTCACCATCCACGAAACGGCCATCAATTCGGTCGTCGGCCTGAAACGCAAGCAGGCGGAAGGCCAGTTCGACCTGTTCGCCGACCTGGACGATTCCAAAGAGAACGATTCCGCCATGGGAGACGCCATGGTGCAGGTGCCCGACGTGGAGGAGTGGGACAAGAAAACCAAGCTCAACTTCGAACGTGAGATGCTTGGCCTGTACGTGTCCGACCATCCGTTGAGCGGCATGCAGTCGATTCTGGTGTCGTTGCGCGAAATGTCGATAGCGCACCTGATCGACCGCGCGGGAAGCATGCCGGACGGCCAGCAGGTGACGATCGCGGGCCTGATCACGAACGTGGACCGCCGCGTGTCGAAAAAGGGCAATCCGTGGGCCATCGTAACCGTCGAGGATCTGGAAAGTTCCATCCAATGCATGTTCTTCGGCAAGGTGTACGAGGCCGCCGCGCCCGAGCTCGCCGTCGACACCGTGGTACAGATCCGCGGCCAGGTGGAGAAGCGCGATGAGACAGTGAGCATGCGCGCCACCGAATTCACCGTGCCGACGTTGGAGGCGCAGGATGAACGTCCGCTGACGATTGTGCTGCCGCCGATCGCGCTCGACCAGTCGCATGTGCGGCGGCTCGGGCAGATTCTGACCAGCCATCCCGGCCCGTGCGAGGTGAAACTGGCGTTGATGGACGACAAAGGCAACGCCAAGGTGCTGACGTTCGGAGACCGGTTCCGCGTCAAACGCGACACGTCGCTGTTCGCCGAAATCAAGATTCTCTTCGGACCGAGCTCGCTTCCGTTGGCCTGAGCGGTTTGACTTGAACGGTTTGACCTGAACAGGTTTTTGATTGCCGGCCGATGCTGAATGGCGTCGACCGGCATATATTTTTCGCGGAAATCGGCATGGCATGGAAAACGGCGGATCTGCGTGTCTCACAATGCGGCTGAATGTGAGACGACGGGACGTTCTCGTGACTTGGCGTTGTTACCATGGGGCGTTATGAGCGAAGAAAACTATATGCGAATCATTGACCTGCGCGGCAAGAAGCTGACTCGAGCTGAAATGCTGGAAGCCATGCCCCGCGCCGAGATGGGCACCAACGAGGCCACTGAGCTCGTACAGCCGATTCTCGATGATGTGAAGGCCCGCGGCGCTGCGGCCCTGCGCGACTTCGCGGAGAAGTTCGACCATATCCGTCCCGAGCATCTGCGTGTGCCGGTCGAGGCCATGAAGGCCGCCGTCGACGAGCTCGATCCGGAAGTGCGCGCCGCCATCGAGGAATCCGTGCGCCGCTGCCGCGCCGTATCCGCATCCCAGGTGCCGGCCCCGTTCCACACCGACCTGGCCGAAGGCGCGCGCGTCGCCGAACGTTGGATTCCGGTGCAGCGCGTCGGCCTGTACGTGCCGGGAGGCAAGGCCGTCTACCCGAGCTCCGTCATCATGAACGTGGTGCCGGCGCAGGCCGCAGGCGTCGAATCGCTGGCCATCGCCACCCCGCCGAGCCGCAGCAACTCCGACGGCCTGCCGGACAAGACCATCCTCGCCACCTGCGCCATCCTCGGCGTGGACGAGGTGTACGCGGTCGGCGGCGCTCAGGCCATCGCCATGTTCGCTTACGGCGCCAAGGGCTCCGAACCGCAGGACGGCGAGATTCTGTGCGATCCGGTGGACAAGATCACCGGCCCGGGCAACATCTTCGTCGCCACCGCCAAGCGCATGGTCTCCGGCATCGTCGGCATCGACGCCGTCGCCGGTCCGACCGAAATCGCCATCATCGCCGACAAGGGTGCCAACCCAAGCTGGCTCGCCGCCGATCTGATCGGCCAGGCTGAACATGACGAGCTCGCCGGTTCCGTGCTTATCACCGACAGCGAAGACATCGCCGACAAGGTGCAGGAGAGCCTCAAGTACCGCGTGCCTCGCACCGAGCACGCCGAGCGCGTCAACACGTCGCTGCGCGGCCGCCAGTCCGGCATCATCCTCACAGACGGCATCGAACAGTCCATCGACGCGGCCAACGCGTACGCGGCCGAACACCTTGAAGTGCAGACCGCTGATCCGGATGCCGTGATCGCCAAGATCCGCAACGCCGGCGCCATCTTCCGTGGCCCGTACTCCCCGGTTCCGCTGGGCGACTACATGTCCGGTTCCAACCACGTGCTGCCGACCTCCGGCACCGCGCGCTTCGCCGCCGGCCTCGGCGTGCACACCTTCATGAAGCCGGTCGAAGTCATCGAATACGACGAGCAGGGATTGAAGACCCTCGCCGCCCGTGTGAACGCCTTCGCCGTCTCCGAAGATCTGCCGGCACACGGCGAATGCGTGCTGAGCCGCTTCATCGACGACCCGTACAACAAGGCGACCATCAAGGAACAGGAAGAGCAGGCCGGCCTCCGATGAGCGAGACTTCCAGCAACGCGATTCCGGCATATCTGCCGCTGCGCAACGACCTGATCGGCGAAGAACCGTACGGCGCGCCGCAGCTCGACGTGCCGGTGTGCCTCAACGTCAACGAGAATCCGTACGCGCCCGAACCGGCCGTGGTGGAAACCATCGCCCAGCGTGTCAAGGAGATCGCCCCGACGCTCAACCGTTATCCGGACCGCGAACACATCGAACTGCGCAAGGCGTTCTCCACATATCTGGAACGCGAATCGGGCGTGAAGCTCAGCGTCGACCAGTTGTGGGGCGCCAACGGCTCCAACGAAATCATGCTGCAGCTGTTCCAGGCGTTCGGCGGCCCTGGCCGCATCGCGCTCGGCTGCGATCCGACGTACTCCATGTATCCGGAATACGCGCGCGACACGTTCACCACGTGGAAGCTTGCGCACCGCAACGCCGACTTCACGCTTGACGTGGACGCCACCATCAAGGCGATCGAAGACGTCAAGCCGGCCATGATCGTGCTCACCAGCCCGAACAATCCGACCGGCACCCCGCTCAAGCCGGAAAATCTGAAGCGCGTGCTCGAAGCCGCCCGTACCGCCGAAGTGGCAGGGGGCGGCCGCGGGGGGGGCGCCGGGGACGCGGCGAG